>Ga0123338_10000277_pt1 | contig 53522 bp, 49 predicted proteins | sample grotaG_FD_89793 | JGI IMG/M metagenome (GOLD analysis project Ga0123338, IMG submission 89793) | Glacier valley bacterial and archeal communities from Borup Fiord, Nunavut, Canada, to study Microbial Dark Matter (Phase II) -... | ecosystem: Environmental > Aquatic > Freshwater > Ice > Glacier ... | reverse complement strand
GAGCGCTTGCACCTGCGGGAGCGCTTGCACCTGCGGGAGCGCTTGCACCTGCGGGAGCGCTTGCACCTGCGGGAGCGCTTGCACCTGCGGGAGCGCTTGCACCTGCGGGAGCGCTTGCGCGTGCGGGGCGGCTTGTTCGGTCGAGCTGCTCGCGGTTGGCGAGAGTTACTATATATGCTGCATAGCAACAAAAATGATTACCCAACTCACCGCGTAACTCTATGTTTTTGTGTGGCTGAAATTTGTTGTCTATTGCGTCGCAGTATATTTTTGGGCTATCGCAGCACGCATGGAGCGGACTCTTCAACCGTCGGTGCCCACCATGACCGCCCTGACCCCCGGCTCACCAACCAGGGCTTATCGCCATTATGTCCTGGCGATCCTGGTGGTCGTCTACACGATGAACTTCGTCGATCGACAGATCCTCGCGATCCTCGGGCCTTCGGTCATCAAAGAGTTCACGCTGACCGATTCGCAGTTCGGCTTGATGTACGGCACCGCGTTCGCGTTGCTCTACACCACGCTCGCACTGCCGATCGCGTGGTTCGCGGATCGCAGCTCGCGCCGTAACATCATGTCGGTCGCGGTGCTCGTGTGGAGCGCTTTCACCGCGCTGTGCGGAGTCACGCACTCGTTCACCCAGATCTTTCTCGCGCGTGTCGGCGTCGGCGTCGGTGAGGCCGGTGGCGTCGCACCCGCCTACTCATTCATCGCGGACTACTTCCCGAAGTCGCAGCGTGCGCGCGCGCTCTCGGTTTACTCGCTCGGCATCCCGCTCGGCAGCGCGTTCGGGATCTTGTTCGGCGGCTTGATCGCGCATGCCTTGAGCTGGCGCTGGGCGTTCGTGCTCGTCGGTGGTGTCGGCGTGCTCGTCGCCCCGATCTTCCGCCTCACCGTGCGCGATCCCAAGCGCGGCGGCTACGAGACCTCGGCGGTCCTCGCCGACGCACCGACCGCAGTCACGGCCACGCCTCCGTCGCTGCTCGAGGTGTTCCGCATCGTCTCGAAGAAGTCCTCGTTCTGGCTCCTCTCGTTCGGCGCCGCGGCGTCTTCGGTGTGCGGCTACGGCGTGGCCGGTTGGCTGCCGAGCTTTTTCAAGCGCAGCCTCCACCTCGGTGATGTCGATCGCGCCTGGTACTACGCCGGCATCACGCTGATCGGCGGCTGTCTCGGCGTCCTCGGCGGCGGCATCCTCGCCGACCGCGCGGGCAAGGCGAGCAAGCGCGCGTATCCGATCATCCCCGCGCTCGCCTTCCTCGTCTCGCTACCGTGCTTCTTCCTCGCGATGAACACCTCGTCGCTGGTGGTCGCGTTCCCGCTGTTCCTGATCCCGACCGGCCTCAACCTGATGTGGCTCGGCCCGATCATCACGGCGGTGCAGCACCTCGTGCCCGCTCACATGCGCACGACCGCCTCGGCGATGTTCCTGCTCATCAACAACCTGCTCGGCATCGCCGTCGGTCTCTGGTACTTCGGCTTCATCTCGGACAAGCTCAAGCCGCACTTCGGTGACGAGTCGCTGCGCTACGCGCTCTACACGGGCCTGGGCTTCTATCTGGTCTCGTCCGCGCTGTTCCTGCTGGCCTCGCGCAAGCTCACCAAGCACTGGGTTGAATAGCTGCGATGCAGCAACTTTTTTAATTTCTCGTCGCTGATTATTTTGTGCAATGCACAAATTTGGTCTTGACGACCCCCGGCATCGAACGTAAGGTGGGGACACCCAAGGAGCCATGCCTATGTCGACCGATACCAAGAACCAGCCACCCGTCACCGCCACCCCCTCGATGCAGAACCCGTTCGTCGGATTTGACCCGATGACCGCCTGGGCGCAGGGCCAAGCCCAGATGCAGCAGATGATGGCGGACGCGTTCGGCCGCATGGCGTCGTTCGCGACCGAGTACGCCTCGATGGAGTCGCAGTTCGTCGCCAAGGCGCAGGACGCGATGAAGAACTTCGCGCAGCTCTCGGCCGACGCGCTCGCGAATGGTGCCCAGTTCTCGACGCAGGCCCGCAAGGTCGGCCTCGAGAACGCGAAGAAGCTCTCGAACCTCGCGTAGTTCGTCCTGGCACGCGCCAGATCCGGCTGCCCATGCGTGGCGCTTTGATGCGCCAGACACGCATGGGCATCTGGCGTTTCGGCTCAGGTCGTCCAGCACCAGAGACCGACATCGTGAGCGCTTAGCCGCATATTTCGGCGATGAAAATCGTGTACTTACGTGATAAGAAACGGGCATGGCCTCGGGGACTTTTGCGGCACCAGCGGGTTTCCGCGATAGCCCCACCCGTCCGCTGAGCCACGGCGAGGTGGTCGCTTCGACCTATGCTATCCGCGACGAGATCAGCCGCACCGACACCGGCATCGTGTTCGAAGCACGCGACATGCTGCTCGACCGCTCGGTCGCGTTCAAGCTCGCGTGGCGCGACCCGGGGTTTCCGTCGCTGCTCGCCGAAGCGCGGCGCTGCGCGGCCGTGCGCGACCCGTGCGCGGTGCAGGTCCACGGCATGGGCGTCCACAACGGCGCCGAGTACGTCGTCGGCGAGCGCGTCGAAGGTCACCTGCTACGCGACGAGCTGGTCCGACCCCTCGCAGCCGAGGTCTTCCTCGCGCGATTGCGCACGCTGATCGCGGCGGTCACACGCGCGCATGATGGCGGCATCGCGGTCGGTGACATCTCGGGATCGACCGTGATGGTCGATCCGGGCGCGCGCTCGAACGGCGGCATCAGCGACCGCTTGGTCCTGGGCCGGCTGTCGCTGTCGCAGATTCCAGCGTTCGGTCCGCACGGTCGGATCATGGCTCCGGAGGTCGTGCGCGGTGACGTCGAACCCGGAGATCCAGCGGCGGCCGAAGCGATCGATCTCTACGGTCTCGGGTGCGTCGCGATCGAGATGGCGTCCGGTGCGCCTCCCTTTGCCGATGACGATCCGATGGTCGAAGCACGCGGCCATGCCTCGGCGCCGTCGCCGCGGATCACGGATCTGCGCCCTGACTTGCCGAGCGAGGTTTCCGACATTATCGATTGGTTGCTCGCCAAGGCGCCCGCGGCGCGTCCACGCTCGGCGGGCGACGTGTTGCTCCAGCTCGAAGCGATCACCGAACGGCTCGGCCATCGCAGCCGGACGTTGCGGATCCTGATCGTCGATGACGATACGGCACGTGCGCGCTGGCTGTGGAGCCTCGCTCGCCGCGCGCATCCGGCCGCCGCGGTCGAGATCGCGAGCGAAGGCACCGATGCGGCGCACAAGCTCAATCGCGACCAACCCGACCTCGTATTCGTCGATGCGGCGCTGCGCGGGGTGATGAACGCGCTCGAGCTCTGCATGTACGCCCGCGGCCTCGAAGGTGGGGGGCGCAGCCAGATGGTGATGGTCGGCTCGGTCGGTGAGCGCGACAAGGCGCTGTTTGCCGAGGCGTCGGTACACTTTATCCCCGATGACGCCGCGCTCCCGAACGCGATCCTCGAGCGGGTTCGCCAGGCGTTCACCGAGGCCCCGCGTGTTCGCAGGACGCGCGTCACGGTCTCGGGTTAACCACGCGCCGGATCGCGCGTCTTAGCGGGCATGAAGCTCGCCGCCGTCCTCGCTGCGCTCGTCTCGCTCGTCTCGCTCGCTGGAGCCGCCCGCGCCGATGATGGCGCACCGCAACACCCGACTCGTGAACAGCGCATGGAGCGCAAGCAGCGGCGAATGGAGCGCCGTGCGCGGCGGATCCAGAGCGTGATCCGCAAGTATGATCTGAACCATGACGGCGTCGTCGATCAGAGCGAGCTACCACCGCGGCTCGCCGCGAGGATGCAGAAGCTCGATCGCAACCACGATGGCTGGGTCGATGCCGCGGATCTAAACGCGCCGGCGCCGCATCGCTAGCAGGATCACGCCGAGGCCAAGCACGAGCGAGCCGCTACCGCCGCTCGCCGAGCAGCAACCGCCGGTATCGATCGCGATGACCTTGCAGGTCGCCGAGCAGGTGTCGGTCGCGGAACCTTGGTCGCACTCTTCACCGACGTCGACGATACCGTCGCCGCACGCGGGCAGCTTGCAGTAGGTCCGGCACTTGTTGGGCAAATCCGCGTTGGCAGAGCCTTCGTCGCAGCTCTCGGTGTTGGTCTTCACACCGTCGCCGCAGATCGAATTCGGGTTCGCGACGACGCAGACATCGTCGATCTGCCAGCCACCGAGGTTCAGGCCTTCATCGGAAACCAGCGACCACCGCACGTTCAACGTGTGGCCAAAGAACGCGGGCGTCAGCGACACGTCCTGGAACCGCCACTCTTTATCGATGTGATGGGTCGAGCTCGAGTCGCCGATGTTTGCGGTGTAGTTGACCCAGGTCTGCGCGCCGTTCGCCTGGATCGTCGCCTTGTCGTAGTGGCTATCCTCGACCGCGAGCCAGCGGCGATATTGCAAGCGCACGTCAGTGTACCGACCAACGTCGACCGGCGGCATCTGCAACCACGAGCTCGTCGTCGGGGCGTAGTCGCCGTCGAGGACCTGCGCGATGATCTTGCCGCCCGAGAACGCGGCGTGCGGATCGGTCGCGCCGCCGGTCGGAGTGCCCCACGCCCACGTGGTCGCGAGCGGCATGCCCTTCGTCGTCACGCTGCTGGTCCAGCCGTTCGCGAACGGATCTTCGGACTCGAAGTCCGTGCAGTACAGCTTCACGACGTGGCCCGTGTAGGTCTGGTAGTACGGATCGCCGAGGTTGTCGGGAAGCGTGAACACCGAGCCGTCGGCGAACCCGACCTGCGCCTGGTACTTCATCACGCCATACGGGGCGAGCGGCAGCTGCGCGAAGAACTGGTTCGCGGCATTACCCGTCGCGATGACCGAGCCATCGACCGGGTCGCCGTTGACGATGCCGGCGTAAGCGAGCTTGGTGTCGCCGAGGGCATCGCCGGTGCAGCGCTCGCTGAGGCCGGCAACCGAGATCACGATGCCGACCGAGAGGACGTCGTCGTCGATCTCGCCGGGCGCGTTCACGGTGCCGGTGACCGAGCGCAGGCCGTGCGCGCCGTAGGTGTTACGGATCGCACACTCGTTCGGCGTGCCATCCGTGAGGTCGCCGTTGTCGTCGTCCGCCGCGAGGACCGCGAGCAGGCTCGTCGGGATATCGACCGAGCGGCGCAACGCTCCGACATAGAGCTTGTTCGCGAGGACGACACCATCGACGTCGCCGAGCTTGCTGATGAAGGCCTTGCGGAGGTCCCACAGCGTGCCGCCGATGATCATGCCGGTGTGGTGGATCTCGCCGATGTCGATCGGCCAGCGCCATTCGTGGTCGGGTGGATCGAGCTCGCGCAGCGCCGCATCGGTGTAGAAGAAGCCGCGGCCCATACCGGAATCGCCGGTGATGCTGACCGCGAGAAAATCGGCGACCCCTTCGCTCATCGCGCCGTCGAACGACCCGACGCCGTTGATGATCTCGGCGGTGTGCACGCGGTGACCGTACTCGTGGAACACCACGTCCTGGATGAGGGCGGTGTTCTCGCACATCGCGGTGGCGTGGAAGAAGTTGAGCGCCGCGCCATCGAAGAAGGCGTTGCAATCCTGCGCGAGGTTGACGTTGACCTTGATCACGTCCTCGAGCGTCAGCATCTGCGCGTCGACATGTGCGCGCACGTACTGCTTCGCGAGGTTCGCGTTGATGTACGCGTTGACCTGCGCATCGTTCGGCTTCGCATCGGCCGAGCCGCCGCCGCTCGCATCCCAGATCGTTGTGCTGCCCGGATCGATCGCGAATTCGCCGAGCGCCAGACCCTCGATCGCGTCGACGATCGTGACCTTGTCACCGTCCGTGGTGGTCTCGAGTGCGATCGAGCCATCGCCCCAGCTGATCGTGCCGTCTTCACCCGTGGTCTGCGGCGCACCCGCGACCGTGACGTGCGCGCTGACCGCCGGGTAGTCCTTGCGACCTCGACCGGGATAGCGATCGGTGCCGTGATACCGCACGGTCCCGGTCGCGTACTCGTTGAGCTGGTGGATCGCGATCACGTCGCCGCTCGTCGGATCGACGTACGCCTGATAGCGGCCCTCGGCGCCACCATCGATCGTGAACGGCGAGACCAGGCGATAGCCCATCACCGCGGCATCGCCGATCAGCGGCAGCACGACATCGTCACCATTGGCGACCACTGGTGCTTGCGGCAGCGTCACGGCATCACGAATCGTGGCGGTGGCGCGCAGGCCGAGCGCGGCGGGTGCGAGTCGTGCGCGGCTGGCCGAGAACGAGATCTGGGGAAGCGCCTGCGACGAGATCACGAACAGATGATCATGTTCGAACCAGAAGCTGAGCTGCGCCCCGACCACGCGATGACCGCTCGCGTATTGCGCGAACGCGACAGTGCGGATCTGGCCATCATCGCTGTTCGAGACGAGCTGGAAATCCGCGACGCTCGCTCCGGGCGCTAGCAGGGCGAGCTGATCCGCGAGCATCGAGCGCGCGGCGGCCAAGCCGATCGCGGCGTTCGCATTCGCGTGCGCGATCGTGACGCCGCGGCCCCAGATCTGGCGGGGCACGCCGGTCGCTGGATCCCACGTTGCTTCCCAGTGACCCTTCGCGGCGAGCGCCATCCACGCGACCGGAGGTCGCGCGACCGAGACCAGTGGTGTGCTCGTGCGGAGGGGCTTCGCGAGTTGAGCGGCCGGCATCGCAGTCAGCGTGTCAGCGGCAATCCGAGTGGCGGGCTGCGTGGTGCTGCGTGGCGTGGTGGCGCCGGCCACCGTGGGGAGCAACGCAACGCAGGCAAGGAGGAGGAGCCTGCGAACCCGTACGACCATCCTCAAATTAGACCCGATCTCGGGCCGATCGCGAAGCGATCCGCGTAACCGATGCTGACCGACCGAGATGCGCAACCTGCCTCGGCGCTCCGCCCCGAGTTCGAGGCGTCAACGCTAGCCCAGGAGGACGTCGCGCATCGCCTCGCGCTGGCTGCGCACGTCGTGCGCGAGCGCGAGCTGGCCCTGCGAACGAATCAGGTTGTGCTCGCGGCGCGAGGCGAAGCGCTGCGGATCCCAGCCGAAATAGCGATCCTCGAACACGTCGATACAGAACCGAGCCGCGAGCTCTACGCACACGGTCTCGAGCCCGGTCGCGATCGAGGCGCGCTCGGCCTCGGTCACGATCGGATCCGCGATCCGCCGGAACCCCGTGATCGCGGCCGCAAAGTTCGCGAGCTCGAACTTCACGCGCCCCGCGTCTTCGCCATGTGGGTTGCACCACGAGCGCATCGCATCGCCGAGCTCGAACGCGAGCGTGCCCTTCGCGAGCGTATCGAGATCGACGAGCGCGGCACCGCGAACCGGATCGGTGTGGAACAACAAGTTCGAGATCTTGAGATCACCGTGAACGTGGCGCAGCGGCTGATCGCCGAGGACCGGAATCTCGGTCGCGAGGATCTCGTGCGCGAGTCGCAGCCACGGCGAATCGCCCGCGCCGCTCGCGAGCTCGCGCAAGCGCTGCAGATGATGCACGGTATCGTGCACGCCGCCGCGCGTAAATCGATACTCGTAGTGGAGATCCGCGACCGCGCGGTGGAACCGCCCGACAAGCTCGCCTCCGGCTTCGGCCCAGCTCGGATCGGGAACCGCCGCGATCGTGATCCCATCGACCCAGCTCGTCGCACGCCACACGCCTTCGTGCTCGACGCACTGTCGCTGATCGAGCGTGTGGATCAAGCGCGGCGTGGCCAGGCCGCGCGCCGCGAGATGCGTGGTCACCGCATCGAGATCGAGGTTCACGTCGGCGTTGAAGATGGGATGCAGGCGCTGGAGCACCGCGATCGGACGCCCCGCTTCACGTACCGCGTAAGTGGCGTTGATGAGGCCGCCGGAAAGCGGTGCGATCTGATCGATCGACCATCCCCACGCGCTCGCGACGGCGACCGGAATCGCGGCCACTACGGGTGGTGCGGCGGCGGCGGCGACGGTGGCGGCGGCGGCGGATGATCGGCAGCGCCCGGGCTCGCAAGCGCCGGCGCCTTGATCTCGACGAGCTCGATGTCGAACACGAGCATGCCTTGCGGCCGACCGGGAGCGCCCTTGTAGGCGAGCTCGTCCGGGATCCAGAACCGATACTTGTCGCCGATCGACATCAGCGGCACGCCATCCGTCCACCCAGCGACGACGCCTTGCAAACTGAACTCTGCCGGCGTGCCGCGCATCGTCGACGAATCGAACATCCGTCCGTCCGTGGTCCAGCCCGTGTAGTTGAGCTTGACGGTATCGGTCGGCTTTGGCTTGGGACCTCCCTTGCCAGCCTTCAGCACCTTGTAGAAGGTGCCCTTCGGCGTCTTCGAGGCATCGCCCGGCGGCTTCGCGACGTCGGGCGGCGTGGGCGGCGGGGCAACCCCTGGCTCGATCGTGATCACTTCGAGCTCGTAGCAAACCGGACCCGTCGGCGTGCCCGGCGCAGGCTTGCCATTCTGGGCCATCTTCTCGCCCGTGCTCCACACGCGCAGGCGCTCGCCGGAGGTCATCTGCGTGAGCACCTCCTCGAGGGCCGCGGACTGGCGATACGGCGCGATCTTCGACGGTCGCTTCTTGGTCTCGGTCGTCTCGAACATCCGGCCCGTGGTGTCCCACGCGGTGAAGTTATACGTGACGGTGTCGTAGAACTTCGCCTTCTCGGCGCCGGTGCCGGGACGAACGACGATGAACTTCAAGCCACTCTTCGTAATCTCCGCTGTCGCGGGTGCCGCGGCGACATCCGCCGGCACGGCTGGCGCCGGGCGAATCTCGACAATCTCCATCTGGTAAACGAGCGTCTCGGGCGCGCTGCCCTTGTGCTCGTCCTTGTAACCGATCGATGGCGGCACCCAGAGCACGGCCTTCTCGCCGGTCTTCAATAGCTGCATCGCCTCGGTGAACGCCGCGGCGGTCGTCGACAGGTTCAGCATCATCGGCTGACCCTTGGATTGGTTCGTGAAGAACGTCTCGCCGGTCGCGGGCTTCCAGCCAGTGTAGTTGACCATCACGGTGTCATTGCGCTTGGGCGATTGGCCGGCGGCGTTCAAGACGAGCTTCTTGTAGATCAACCCCGACGTCGTCTTCACGGCATCGGCCGGCGGGGTCTTGAGATCGAACGGAGGGGGCACCTGCTCCACTTTGAATGCCGCGCCGCTACCGGTCTTGAGAGGCGCCGGCGTATCGGACTTCTTGTCGGCGCTCTTATGACATCCACACAGGAGTGCGACCGCGATGAATGCTCCGAAACCACGCATATACGCGCGGAACATACGGCGGCCGGTTCGCGAACGCTAGGCGCTGAATGCCTCGCGCGTCAGATTACGAACTCCGCCCGTGCGGACCAGGATGTTGTCCTCGATCCGGATGCCTCCGAACGGGCGCAATTCATCGACCGCCTTCCAGTCGACCAGCGCCCTCGTGTCGCCTTCGCGCAGCGGGCCGAGCAGGCCCTCGATAAAGTACAGGCCAGGTTCGATCGTGAACACCTGACCGGCCTCGATCGTGGACGTATTCCGCAGGAACTTGTTTTCGGACCGTGGAGGGCGCTGCTTCATGCCCACGTCGTGGACCGTGACGCCAAGCGAGTGGCCGAGCCCGTGTGGCAGGAACGCGCGCGTGACCCCGCGTGTCGCCAGCTCGTCTACGCTGCCTTTGCAGATGCCGGTCTCGATCAACAGCTTCGCGAGCATGCGATGCGTTTTGTCGTGGAGATCTTCGTACGGGATGCCCGGCTTGATCAGCGCCACGACCTGCTGCTGCATCTCGTCGAGCCGCCCGATCAACGCGCGGAACCGATTCGCGGCGGCACCCACACCGCGCGCGTACGTGCGCGTGATATCGCTGCCGTAGCTCTGACACTTCGCACCCGCGTCGACCAGCATCGAGGTCGGCCCCGCGATCTTCACCTTCTGATACGCGACGTAGTGCAACACCGCGCAGTGCTCGCCGAGCGCCACGATGTTCTTGTACGGCGCGGCCGCATCATCTTGCTCCGAGGCGCGCAAGTACGTCAGGTGGAGCTCGAGCTCCGAGACATCACCTTCGAGGAAGCGCTTCTCGATCGCGCGATGCCCGATCACCGCGCGCCGTGTCGCCTCGGCGAGACACTCGATCTCGTACGCGGTCTTGACCGTGCGCAGCTGATCCAGCGCGCCGATCAGCGCAGTCGGGTTCACCTCACCCGGTGGCGCTTGTCCCGCATCGCGCGTGATCACCGCGACCTTGCCCCCCGGCAACACGTCGCCCGCGAGGCCCGGACCCACAGTCACCACGTCGAACGCATCCCAGAAGTGATCGCTCTCCGGTGGCACCGCGGTCTCCCAGAAATCATCGACGACGGTTCGCACGAGAGTCGGCTTTCGGCCCGGTCGCACGATCACGTAGGCATCCGGCTCGACGAGCGGACACCAGTGCGCGTAGGTCGGCGTCGGCGACAGCGGCCACATCTGATCGTCGAACCGGTTCTTCAGCTGCGCCGCGCCGGAGCACAGAACGAGCGCCTCGAACTCGTGCTTCGCCAACGCCGCCTCGGTCGCCTGCTGCAGATGCGCGATGTGCTCTGCGTACGTTTCGTAGCTCACCAAACCGAGACTACCCCCGAATAGGGACGGTAACACTCCGCTGAATCAAACAGGCGCCGAGGGACGGTTACTCACATCGCGCGAATTCGCATCGCTCGAGCTCTCGAACCTCGACCGAGCAAGCTGCGCACCTCTTCACCATCGTGATCTCGATAGCTTGCCCATTCAGGCCGCCTCAACGAGTCGCGGCGAATACGCTGGCGGGCGTCCGCTCGACCGTGAACGTGCGCCCCTCGACGAGGTCACCGACGAGCAAGCGCACTGCCGGCACCGCGAGAGGACCGCGCTTCACGGGCACGGAGAACCGGCGCACGATCGCGCGCACGGCTTCGGCATCGGCGGGCTTGAGCGACGCGACGGTCGCGTCGCCGTGGAACGCCGCGGCGGCTTCGAGGAGCTGCGTCTTCTTCGCCGCCGGCAGCGTGCCGTACGCGACGAGCACCGGACCCGAGATCGTGGGCAGGTCGAGCAGCTTCGAGGTGCCGCTCGGCAAGTCGCTGCCGCTCGGCACCACCGCGCCATCGGCCTTGCCGAGCCCGAGCGACGCGAGCGCGGAGGCTGTATCGGGGGCGGACTCGAGCTTGGCGAAGAAGTCTTTGCCGACCTCGCCGCCGAACAAGACGTTCAACACGAAGTCGTTCTCGCGCCCGCCGATCGCCGGCACGAGCACGCGCTTACCTTTGAGATCCGCGATCTTCGCGGCGCCGCGACCGACGAGGATCCAGCCGTGGCTGCTCTCGCCGTTGCGCACCGCTGCGGCGAGAATCGTGTAGTTGCCGCCGGCAGCCGCGAGATAGGTCGCATCGACGACGGCGAGCGTGACCTCGCCCTTCTTTACCGCGCTCGCGAAATCACCCGCGCGCGCGTACACCTTGCCGGTGCCGGTGGCGCCGACGGCTTTGCCGAACTGCTCGCCGAGCTTGGTCGCGAGCTCGACGCGCGCCGCGGTCGAAGGGAACGGCGCGGTCGGTGCGAACAGGCCAACGGTGAGCGTGTCGGCCTGCGCCGTCGCCACACCGAGCACACACGTCAGGGTGAGCGCGAGCTTCACGGCGCACCTCCGTAGATGCGTTCCTTCGCATCGATCCACTCGGGCAAGGGCGCGAACCGGACCCCGGCTTTCTTGGCGCGACGCCAAGCCTCGAGCGCCTTCGGTTGATCGCCTTTGCGCTCGTACGCGATACCGAGGTTGACGAGCGCCTCGGGCACCCTACCGGCGAGCCGATCGAGTTGCTGGATCGCTGCATCGAGCTTGCCATCGGCGAGATCGAGCACCGCCAGGTTATGCGCAACTTCATCGGTCCCGACGCGCGCATTCGCGGCCTTCGCACTCGCGAGGTAGCGCCGGGCACCCGCGATGTCACCGTCGTGGTACGCATCGGAGGCGGCGTTGAGCGCGACGACGCGGATCGCTGTACCGAGCAGGGCGGCCGCAGGACCACTCGATTTGCCACCGAGCGCGGTCAGCCGATCGAGCGCCTTCGCGGCGCGCTTCGGATTCAAGCCTTCGGTGAACGCGACGAGGATCGACGCGGCCTGGGTATCGGCAGGCGGCGGGAACGGGCATGTCGCGCCACTCACCGCTTTGAGGGCCGCGACCGCCGCGGTCGTGTCGCCAGATGCGACCGCGGCGACCGCGAGGTCGCAGCGATTCGCGAGCGAGTTGTCGCTGGCAGACACGGCGCGCATGAGCTCGAGTGCCTTTGCGCCGTTGCCGGCTCGCAGCATCGCGAGGGCTGCCGCATGCCGCGCGATCGCGAGCGCTTGCTTGTGACGTTGCGCGAGCGGACCGGACTTCGCTTGCGGTGCGGTGCGCTCGAGCGCGGTCACCGCGATCGCCGGATCCCCATTCGCCACTTCGGAGGCAGCCCAGTCGAGCGAGATCTCGACGGCGTTGTCTTTCTCGCCCGAGAGCGCGCGATCGTAGAGCGCACGGGAACCGGCGACATCGTTCGTGAGTGCGTGGGCGCGTGCATCGAGCATCGCGACGATCGGCGATGCATCGGCCTTCGCAGCGCGATCGAGCACGCCGAGCGCCTCCGCGGGCTTGTCGAGCGCGAGCCGGGCGACACCGAGGTTGCGCCACACGAGCGGGTTGGTCTCGTCGAGTTGATACGCGCGCGCGAGCATCGGCTCGGCGGTCGCCGCATCATTCGCCGAGAGCTTCGCGACCGCGGTCGCGACGAGCGCATCGACGAGCAGCTTCTTGCCGCGCGTCGAGGACTGGATCTGTTCGGCCTCCTCGAGCGACTTGATCGCAGGCTCGCTCTGGCTCGTCGCGAGCTGGGCGGCACCGAAGACGACCCGGACCGGCGCGCTTTTCGGCAGCTCGGGAACGACCGAGGCAAGCTTCGCGACCGCACCCGCGGCGTCGCCTTTCGCGAGCAACGCTTCACCTTCTTCGACGTACCAATCGGGATCCGAGGCGGGCTCGGTCGGCGCACCGATCTTGTCGAGGGCCGCAAGTGCCTCGGCGGGATGGTTGCCGCGACGCAGGACCAGCGCGAGCCGCACGGTGAACCGGCGCTTCCCGGGCTCGAGCTCGTGCGCGGTCTCGAGCTCGCGCGTTGCCTCGGCCAGGTTGCCGCGTGCGGCCTGGGCTTCACCGACGAGTGCGTGGCCAGCGGCGCTCGCCTTGGGTACCTTATCGAGATAGCGACGGCCGAGCGAGAGCGCGCCGTTGACATCGCCGAGGGCGAGCGCGCACTGGCCATCGACGAGCCAGATCTCCGGATGTGCCTCCGCGATCGGCTCGAGCTCGCGCAGGTTTTTCCGCGCTAGCTTGCAATTGGTCGCCGCAGTCGCCCATGCCGCACCGAGCTTCGCGCGCAACAACGTGCCGCTCGCCCTCGGCGGTGTGTGCTGCACGGCTTGATCGAACAACGCGAGCGCTTGCTTGGGCTGATGCGAGCGGAGATACGCATCGCCGAGATCGACTTGGTGGCGCGCGTCTTCTTTCGCGAGCGCCTCCGGGCGATGGGTGAAGTAGGCCTCGAGCGCGGTGATCGCATCGGGCCACTTTGCGGTGTCGCGCCAGTGGTTGCCGAGCAGGAGCTGCGCGTCGTAACGCGCCGGTTCCTTCGCGACGACCTGCTGGAGCAGCGGTACGCCATCAGCTGGATCGCCGGAGAGCACGAGCTGCGAGCCGAGCGCGGTTAGCACATCCGGATCCGTGGGCGCGAGTGCCTGCGCGCGCTTCATCAGCGCGACGCCCTCCTGATACTGCTTCTTGGCCGCGTAGACCGCCGAGCGCAACACGTATGCTTCGACGCGCCGCGGGTTGAGCGAGAGGGCCTGGTCGAGTGCCTTCGCCGCGTTCTCGAGCTCGCCCTGCTTGAGCGCCGCGCGACCTTCCTCGACGAACGCGGTGCTTTCATCTTCGGCCTGGTTCGGGCGCTGCGCATACGCAGCTGTGGAGGCGAATAGCGCGAGGAGCGCGAGGAGCGCGAGCTTCACGCCGCGCCCCGACCTGATTGGCGTTGCACGGGCGGATCGTACTGACACAGCACGAACGTCACGTCGTCCTCGGCAAGCTGACCTTCGGCATGAACCTCGAGCGCCGCGAGCACGCGGTCGCGGAGCAACACGAGCGCGTTGCCATCGGGAATCGGCTGACCGGTGAGTGCGCTGCGCAGCCGGCGATCGCCAAACAGCTTGCCGGCCCGGTTCGCGCGCTCGACGACACCGTCGGTGAAGCACACGAACAGATCGCCCGGCCGCAGTTGCAGCGTGCCCTTGCGAATCTCGACCTGGATGTTGCGATCGCCGAGCGGGTTGCCACTCGCAGCGATGATGCTCGCCTCTTCGAGGATGCGAGTCTGGCCGAGCTTGATCACGTACGGAAAGTTCTGGCCGGCGTTCGCATAATGCAGCATGCCCTGCTGCGAATCGAACACCGCGGCGAACGCGGTCATCAGCACGTTGTGCTCGCCGACCATCGCGATCGCTTGATCGATCGCGCGCAGCACCTGATCTGGCGTGAGCAGGCGTTCGTCGACCGCCGCGAGCGCTTCGACGGCACCGCGCGCGGTCGCCGCGATCATCGCCGAGTGGATGCCGTGGCCGGTGGCATCGCCGAGCACGAGCAGCATGCAACCGTTCGAAAGCTTGCGATACATCCACCAGTCGCCACCGCACTGCGAGGCCGGCTGGCAGTAGCCGACGACCTTCAAGTAGCCGTGCTGATCGAGATTGGTCGGCGGCAGCATCGCTTGTTGGACCTGGCGCGCGAGCTCCATCTCCTTTTCGAGCGACGCCTTTTGCGCGTTCTGCGCGAGCAGCTGGACCATCGCGTCGCTCATGAAGTTGAAGGTGCGCGCGAGCACGCCGAGCTCGTCGCTGCGGTCCTCGGGCACGCGCATCTGGAAATCGCCTTTCGCGATCCGATTCGCCTGACCGGTCAGCACGCGGATCGGCCGGGCGATCGAGACACTTTGAAGTCCCGCCGCGATCACACCGATGCCGAGCACGACGAGCGCGATCACGAGCAGCTTCTGGCGCGAGGCCTGGGCCGCCGCATCTGCCTCGGTCAACGATTTCGCGAGCTCGGACTCGAGTCCGGCACTCGTGACACCGATCCGGATCTTGCCAATCATGTTGCCACCGATCTTGATCGGTGCTGCGTAGATCCAATCCGAGCCTGTGCCGACCCGTGCGTGGGCGACGTCGCCTGGTGGGAGAGACTTGACGAGGTCGGCGAGCTTGCCGCCTTCGGGGGCGCCGGGGGTGGCGCCGATGACCAAGCCACTCGCCTCGGCGATGCTGATCCACTGGAGTTGATTGATGCCCGCTTTGTCCTCGGCGATCGCGGCCTGGAGGACGTTCGGAATATCGGAGTACTGGGTGTTCGCGATCGCCTGCGCCGAGGCGTTGCCGATGCTCTCCGCGACGAGCTCAGCCTGGCGCGAGATCGCGATCTCGCCAGCGGTCCGCCGCTGCTTGATCTGATCGGCCGTGAGCTCCTGAATCGATCGCTGGCTGAACCACGTCGCCGCGGCCACCGCGAGCGCGACCACGAACGAGGTCGTGAAGATGAGCTTGGCGGAGATTGGAACCCCGGCCCGCTTTGACATGCCTTCCACTCGTCCCCGAGGATATGACCGCTGCCCTACCGTGACAATGGCGGGAGCCGGTTACGGTTTGGTTAGACGCCCGGTGCGGTTCGCGCGCTCGACGGCGACTTCGAACAGGCGATCCAACGGTCCGCTGGTGGCCTCGCCCTCGAGGATCCGCAGGGCAGCCGCGATCGCCTCGATCGTCGAAACCTGGCCGGGACCGGGCGAGCTCCGCAACCGCTGCGCCGCCATCGGCAGCCCGTCGGGGAGCCGCAACACCGGCAGGCCGCGGACGACCGCGAGCTTTTGATACATTTTGCGCGCCTTCGACCACGACCCGTCGAGCACGACGAGCTTCTCGGGCAACACCGCCGGTGCCTCGGTCGTGGGCTCGCCGATGGGATAGAGCACCCACGCCCTCGAAAGGTCCGGGAGCGAGGCCGGGCCCGAGATGTGGCCGTAATCGATGATCTCGCTATTCGGCAACGCCTGGTGCGCGAGCCGTGCCGTGTTCGACGAGCGGTTCTGCTCCGAGTAGTGCCGGATGATGACCACGCGCGTGCGGGTCAGCACGGTTGGAATTTCGGCGCACAAGCACACGCGCTGCGGCAACAGGCAGCGCGCGCACTTCAGCTCACTTGCAGAAACGGAACCCGACATTCGGGAACAAGAACGTGTCGTTTGCGGGCGTGAAGTTCAAGGCGCAACTCGTTCCAACATCCGTATTGTTCGAGGCGCCACCACGAATCGGATTCTGACCGGCTTGTTGCGCGAGGGTCCACTCCTTGACGTTGCTCGACATGTCGAACGCTTTGTCGGTGCTCGGTAGCGCCGCGTAGCGAGCCTTCGGCAACGTCGAATCGCTGTTCGCATCGTAGTCGTGGCCGTTGCAGGTGGTCGCCTGATACTTGCTCGCGTTCGTCGCGTACGCAAATGCGACGCGTCGATCGGCGTGCCGGTGCCGTCGAACGCGGTGTTCTTCGCACCGGACTCGCCGGCTACCTGGCGAGCAGCGATCGGCCGACGACCTTGAGCGCGAGGATCGGTTTCACACCTTCAAAAATCGGGAGCACCTGGGCATCGGCCACGTAGCGGCTGATCGGGTACTCCTCGGCGTAGCCCCACCCACCGTGTAGGAGCTGACCGAGCTGCGTGACCTCGACGGCGACGTCGCACGAAAACAGCTTTGCCATCGCGGCAATAGGCGCGGCGCCGCGCTCGTCGGCGTCCATCTCACGTGCCGCGGTATAGGTGATCGCCCGAGCCGCGATCAGCCGCGCCGCCATTCGCCCGAGGTGATAACGCGTCAGGCCGTACTCGCCGATGGGCTTGCCGAACTGTTTGCGCTCGGCGACGTAGCGCGAGGTTTGCTCGAGCGCAGCCGCGGTCAGACCGCAGGCCCGACCACCGGTCTGGAGCCGGCCGGCGGCAAAGCCCGCCATCTGGAGACCAAAGCCACGGCCGAGGCCGGCGTCACCACCAACCAGGTTGGACTCCGGAACGAACCAGCGATCGAACGAGAGCCCGAACGAATGCATGCCGCGATAGCCCGGCGTGCGATCAGCTTTGCCTTCCAGCGTGCCGCCGGCCGGCTGCTTCGCCGCGAACGCGTGACCATCGAAGCGCGGCTTCTCAACGATGAACAGCGTGAGCCCCTTTGCACCATCACTCGTGCGTGCGAGCAGCGCGATCACATCGGCGCGACCCGCGAACGTGCACCACGCCTTCGCACCCGTGATCTCCCAACCGCCTTGAACCTTCGTCGCGCGACACGAGACCGCAGCGACATCCGAGCCGGTGTTCGGTTCGGTCACCGAGATCGCGGCCATGATCTCGCCCGAAGCGAGCTTGGGTAGCCACTGCTGCTTCTGTGCTTCGGTGCCGCCCGCGATCAGCGCCTTCGCGAGAATCTCGGGGCGCGTGATCAACGAGCCGGCGGCCGCGAGCGAGGCCCGCGATAGTTCCTCGGTCGTGAGGATCATCGCGAGGTTGCCGAGCTCGTAACCGCCGTACGTCTCCGGGATCGAAAGGCCGAAGTAGCCGAGCTTGGCCATCTCGGTGATGAAGCGCTCGGGCACGAGCTCGTCATGGTGGTGGATGCGCTCCGCGTGAGGTGCGATCTCGCGCTCCGCGAAAGCGCGCACGTTCGAGCGCACTTCGTTGAGCGTTTCGTCGAGCGGCCAGGCGAACCGACCGGCGTTGGTGATCGCGAGCTGGCCCAACGCCTCGACGGTTTCGGGCTTCGTCGTATTCACGATCGCGTCGCGCGTCGCGTCGTCGTAGCGCGGCTCGCCGAGGCCAAGCGCGGGCGCCACCGATTCGAGCCGGTTGCGCAGCGTTTGCGCGAGATCACCGGCCGCCACGGCGGCCGCGCTCGCGAGCTCCGCCGGCACGGTCGCGAGCTCCTCGATCACGCGCGCTTCGGTGGCCGCGTAGGCGACCCGCTCGACGACGACCTGATGGTCATCGACGGCTTCTCCGTTGCGCGTCAGCGTTCGAGCAGCCTCGACGGCGCGTCCGGCAAGAGTGCGAGTGGCGGCCGTGATGATGGCTAGGTCCGGCATGCGGGAACACTTATACCCGGAGCTGATTTTCTCGGTACAATGACCGTGTGAAGAACATCGCGGCGGTCTTCTTGATGCTGTTCCCAGCCCTCGCGAGCGCCGACAAGACGTTCGACACCGAGAAGACCGGCACGTGGGACTGCAGCAAAGACGCCACGGTCGTGATCAACAAGAGCACCGGCAAGTACACGCTCACCGGTGCGTGCAAGGAGATCACGATCAACGGTGGTCACCTCACGGTCGCGATCGAGAGCGTCGGCACGCTGACCGTCAATGGATCGAGCTCCACGATCACCGCCGACAAGCTCGACTCGGGCAGCGTGAACGGATCGAACAACAAGATCACGTGGAAGACATCGGGCGGCGCGAGTGGCAAGCCCGAGGTCAGCGCGCTCGGTCAAAACAACACGATCACGCAAGCAAAGTAGCGAGGCCGCGCGTGCCTCGGGCCGCGATGTAGCGAACGTCGGGATCGCCGCCAGCACCGCGTGTTACACCGGCGATGCAGGTGTGCTCCGGCGAGAGGCTCGTGTCCCGGACCGATATATCGCCAGAACGAGACAATGGCTCACGACCACCTGACAACCGCGCTCGCTGCCGCGACGGCGCGCGCGTGGCCCGAGGCACTCCGCGGACTGCTCGCGGTCTGGCGCGACACCCGGTCGCCCGTGGTGGCGACCGCGCTCGAGCAGGTGTCGGCGCGCGCGGCTGCGCTCGTCCCGGTTCCGATCGCGCAGACCTCCGGTACGCACAACGTGATCTGGCTCAACCGGGCCAAGGAGGGTGATCCGGTCGTGATCGGCCAGCTGTGCGCGACGTTGCAGACCACACGCCGCAGCAACGACCTGCTCCGGCGGATCGAGCTCTTGCTGACCCACGGCCCGGATCCGCGGATCGCGATGGCGGTGTGCGATGTACTCACCAAAACGACGTACCCGGTTCTCCAGCCCGAGCTTCGCGTCTTCTGGGCTCGGCTGTTCGGCTGGCTCCCTGAGCTCGGCGATCCGCGCGTGCTCTCGCGCACGCGCGAATTTGCCAACGCGTGGGCCGGTCGCCCCGAGCTCGATCGCCGTGCCCTCACCGCCCGGCTTGACGATACGATGGACCCGCTGACCTCGGCGTATCGCGAGCACGAGCCGCTCGACGCCGCCGCTCGCGAGATCTGCCTCGCGATCACGGAGGCCACGCGAACGATCGGGGCCGACCGCGACCCTAGCGTCGAGGCCATGCTACTCGCAGCAATCTATGCCGCGCCCGACGACGACGCACCCCGTGCGATCTATGCCGATTGGCTGATCGAGCACGACGATCCGCGTGGCGAGCTCATCGCGCTGCAGCTCGCGAAGCCACACACGCCACCCACGCCCGCAGCGGCCGCTCGCGAGCGCGCTCTCCTTCACACCTTCGGAGCGACGTGGACTGCCCCGCTCGCGCGTGCCGAGCTCGCGCGCGGCTTCCTCGCCGAGTCGCGCGACAGCGAGCTCCTCGGAACCGATCCGCGGCTCGCGACTTTGGTCTGCGCCCGCAGCGTGCCGGAGGCCGATGGCCTCGACCTGCCCGCCTTGCGCACGCTCGACAAGCTCGACCACAGTCATATCCTGCATCTCGCGACGCTGACCACGCCGCTCGTCGTCGAGCACCTCGGCTGGACGACCTATTTGAGCAGCCGTAGCCACCCAGCTCCGGAGGCGCGGATTCACGACGAAGTGGAAGCGCATCTGGAAGAAGCGGTCACGGCGTTCGCGCAAATTCGCGTCTTGGCCCAACTGCGTTCGTTTGCGATGCAGAATGTCTACGCGTTCGAGCTCGCGGACATCGAACGCGTGCTCGCGGCACCCTGCATGCGCGCACTCGGTTCGTTCGCGCTCTTTTATCCATTGACCGATCTCGCCGCGCTGATCGAGGTGTTCACCCGTTACCCGTTCGAGACCATCGTGATCACCGCGGACGGAAGACTCGATCACCAGGCCGTGACCACGCTGGAGCGCGATGTCCGCGGCCGGTTCGGTCGGCTCGAGCTGAGCCTGCGCCACGAGGCCACGGCCGGCTACGAGCTGGCCGATGCGCTCGCCTCGCTGCCACCCGACCAGCTAACGCGGCTCGCGATCGTGACCACCGAACTCCACCCCGACCAAACGTACCAGCTCCGCGATCGATTCGAGCACGCGAGGGTGAGCCAGACCGCGCTCGTTGACTACGCGTTTAGCGAATTGCCGTCGAGTTTCAGCACCTAGGGGGGCAACACGTGCTGACGCCCCGCGGGGCCCTGGCGGTTTGAGATCTTCAATGAGCCCATCGCCGGTGATCTCCCGATCTCGACCGTGCCGAACGAGCGTGCGATCCAGCATCTCGGCGCGATTGACATCTGGCAGACACCGAGGCTGGCGATTCCGGACAATGTGAAGAAGCTCGAGCTGTGGGTCCGCACGTTCGATACCGCAGCGAACGCGAGCGAGGTCCGTGCGATCAGCATGAATCTGAGACGTCCGAGGCCGCGCTGAGCGTGAGCTCCAACCCGAAGCTCATCCGCTGGAGAGGGCCAGCGTTAGACGCAATCCCGCATTGATGCGTCCGATCGTCGAGGCTGGCAGCACGGCGATGCGCTCGGTCAAGAAGTGCTTGTCGATCGTGAGCACCTGGCAGGCAAGGGCGACGCTCTCCACGCGCAGGCCCGAGTGACTACGGGCCAAGACCACGTTGCCCGGCGCGGCGCCCCGTTTGAGGTTGCTCGTGATGGGCACGACCATCACGGTCTGCAAACGACTGCGTGTCAAAGAGTCTTCCTGCACGACCACGACGGGGCGTCGCTTTGCGGGCTCGGAACCTCGCGGCTCGGCGAGATCTGCCCACCACACGTCGCCGCGATTCATTCGCCAGACCACTCGACGTTTGCGAGAACGCGCCGCGCCATGGCGTCCGCGAAGGTGTCGTCGTGCACTTCGTCATCGAACGCGGAGTCATACGCACGTGTGAGCTCGGGCTTCGGTTCCGCTTCGAGCATTCTGACCAGCGCCGTGGTGTAGAGTTCGCTTCGCGACACCTTGCGGTTCTTGGCGAGGCGCTCCGCTTGGCGGAACACATCGTCGGGAATAGAGATCGCCGTCTTCATGCCTCGAGTATAACTTGGTTATACTTGCTCGACGACGACGATATTTCGGCGGTCCGTCAGCTTCATTTATTCCTCGCCGAACAGATCAGACGGCGCGTTGACAGCCAACACCGGGTTCGACAGACAAGGCACATGGGATCTGGTCGCGCTGCGTTGTTCTTCGTCGCGCAGTGCGGCGTCGCCGCCTGTGTCCACGCGCCCGCGCTGCCTGCCGCCCAGGAGCCAACCCGCGCGCCAACCCTGGAACACACAGCGCATCCGGTGGCCGTGCTCGTGACGTCGACGCCGGAGGTCACCTCGTTCCGGGTCGTGCTTCAGCGTTCGCTCGGACAGGCCGGGTTCCAGATCGCGACACCAAGCGTACGAGTACCTCGCGCACGACGTCACGAATCAGTTGATCACGCGGCTTCCGAAGATCGACAGCGCGACCCCGCCGGTCCAAGCCAACTGACTGGCGTTCGCGCTCGCGCACCTCAGCGGATGGCGTCACTTAGTCAGCTTCGCGAGCTCGGCTCCGGTGCACCGAAGCTGCTCGTGGCGAGCTTGGCAAAGGATCCCGACAGAGCGCGAACTTCGGCACAAAACATTTCGTAGAACGGCGTGCTAGTCGGCTTCGGTTTTACATCGACCGGTTCGGCGCGGCGCCGCTCTTACCTCGCGAGAGCGTACGCGCTCCTCGTGTGAGTCGAGTGAATCTGATCTTCCGTGAGTTTGCCGACACCAACTTCACGGCGACGGCTTTCGCGAGCTCGCCGACCAGCTTGAAAACGTCGAGGGTCGTGATTTCTACCGCAGCGCCTCGAAGCAGGACGAAGCGCCGAGTTCTTTGTTGCCACCGCTGAGCGACTACATCGACGTGATCATTCTTGATCGTGACCGAGGAGCAACTCCACGTCGTCGAGGAGGACCGTTCGGAGCCGCACGCGCGCTACCCGAGCGAGACACTCAGCTTCGCGGTGCCGCCGTCGAGCTCCTGGGTCGCGCCGTGGGTCAGCACGAGCTCGGACTTGTTGACGATGTCGCGATCTTTTTCATGGAGCTGCCATTCGATGTCGAGGCGAACATTGGCGCCGTCGTTGAATGCACAGACCTTGATCTCGTCACTGGCCACGAGCGTCTTCGCGATGACCGAACCGCAGGCCTTGTCGAGGAGCTTCACGGTGTAGTGGCGTTGATCTTTGCCGCCATCGACCTTCAAGCCGACCTGGATCGTCATCGGAGCTGGCGTTGGGTTAGGCCCCGCGAGCGCGGGTGCGGTGAGGAGCGCGAGTGCAGAGGCGACGAGGAGCTTGGTCATGGGCAGCTCCGTCAGCAAGCGGCGCGCCAGCGCGTAAATGCGCGAACGCTCGCCGGCTCGGCGCTGCGCGCTGCCAGTTCGGCACATGCGCTGGTGATCCGTGCATCGTTTTGGCGGAGCGCGTGTCTCTCTCGCCGCAAATCCTAGCTAGCTAGCTAGGGTAGAGATCGGGCCCGACTTTCGATCGCCGACGCATCAGTCGGCGAGCGAGTTCGCGTTGGTCTCCCGCATCGGCCACAAGATCGCGAGGCCGACCACGCCGTAGATCATCAGATAGAACGCCGGTGATAACGCATAGCCGGTCGCGTCGATCAACGCGGTCGAGACCAGCGGCGCGACGCCACCCGCGAGCGCGAGCGTGATCGAATACGCGATGCTCATCGAGGTCACACGCGAGCGCACAGGAAAGATCTCGGTCACCATCGCGCCCTGGAGCCCGAGCGCCATCCCGAGTGGAATACCCAGGAGGAGCTGGCCGACCGCGAACCGCGCTGGCGAGCCGGTCGTCATCAGGTCGAGCGCGAAGTAGACCGCGGCGAGCATCGCGACGATGAGGATCATCATCAGCTTGCGGCGACCCACACGATCCGAGAGCCAACCGCCGAGCGGTTTGCAGAACAGCACCACGATCAACACGAGCGTGTTGACCAGGATGAAGTGTTCGTCCTCCCCTTTGCGCGCATCGACGACGAACGTGAACGTCAAGTAGTACGCCGCATTCGTCATCGAGACGATGCCGAACAACTGGACGATCGGTCTCCAATCGCGGACCAGCGAGCTCAACCAGTGGACCCGCTCCTGCTTCGCCTTCGACGACTCCTCGGGCTCGACGATGCCGTGGCGCAGGAAGTACCCGATGATGCAGAACGTGATGCTCGCGATGAACGGGATGCGCCAGCCGTAGCTGAGCAGCTGCGGCTTCGAGAGCACGTGGGTGAGCAGGTAGACCGTGCCCGAGCCGAGGATGAAGCCGAGCGTGGTCCCGGCGGCTGTCGACCTCGAGACCAAGCCACGATGTTTCTGCGATGCGAGTTCGGTCGTATAGACCATCGAGCCCGTGAACTCGCCCCCGAGCGAGAACCCCTGGATCAGCCGCATGAGCACGAGCAAGATCGGCGCGATCACCCCGGCCTGCGCGTACGTCGGCAAGAAGCCGATCACGAGCGTGGAGCCGCCCATCAGGCCGATCGACAACGTGAGCAAGGCGCGCCGGCCGATCCGGTCGCCGACGTGACCGAGCACGACGCTCCCCACCGGGCGCGCGATGAAGCCGATCGCGAACACCGCGAATGACAGAATCTTCTGGGTCTGCGCGCTCGATTTCGGGAAGAACAGCTCGCCGATATCGCTCGCGAGGTAGCCGTAAACCGCGAAGTCGAACCACTCGAGCACGTTGCCGATCAACCCGGCTAACGCGGTGCGGACCGGTGACTGCGGGGCCTTACTCACACCGCATCGTAGAGTCTCCGAAATGGAGACGATAACTCGTTCCTCTCTTTTCGCCTCGCAAGCGTGCGATTTCACTAGAGCGAGCAGGGACGGTCCCTCGGTGTTGTGTCCGGACGACGGACACTCCGCTAGTGCACGTGAAGCAGCAGGCCCTCGCAGGCGCGCTCGCAGATATCGAGCACGTCCTCGAAGCCCGCCGCGCCACCGCTGTACGGATCCGGAACCTCCGCACCCGCTGGCGCACTCGGATCGAACGATCGGAACAACTTGATCGGTGGCACCTTCGAGAGTCCCATCGCGAGCTGCTCGAGGTTGGCGAGGTTCGAACGATCCATCGCGAGCACGAGATCAAACTCGCCGAAGTCTTTGCGCGTGAACTGGCGACCGCGGAGACGCGATAGATCGTAGCCGCGTTGCTTCGCGGCGCGGACCGTCCTCGGATCGGGCGGCTCGCCGAGGTGCCAGTCGCCGGTGCCGGCGCTATCGAGCGTGTATTTTTTGGCGAGGCCTGCGCGCTCGACGACGTGGCGCATCACGCCTTCAGCGGTGGGCGATCGGCAGATGTTGCCGAGGCAGACGAACACGATCCGCATTCAGGGGCCGTCGTTACCGAGATCGCCGGTCCAGTACAGATAGTCGCGCCACGCCTCGGGGACCGAGCGCAGCGAGACGCGGATCGCGACGGCGGGCACCCAGTTCGGTTGGGTGGGCTGCGCGAGCAACTTCATGTTCGCCTCGTGCGGCGTGCGACCACCCTTCTTGCGGTTGCACAGGTAGCAACACGACACGATGTTCGTCCACTCGGTGAGCCCGCCGCGCGACCGCGGCTGCACGTGGTCGTACGTCAGATCCGCGATCGGCGCCTTCTTGCCGCAGTACTGACAGCGATAGTTGTCGCGCGCATAGATGTTAACGCGCGAGAACTTCACGGGGCGCGCGTGCCGGCGGAACGAGCGTAGCAAGCGCACGACCGCGGGAATCTTGATGACCATCGTCACCGAGCGGATGTTGTGGTTGTACTCCTCGATCACCTCGACTTTGCCGAGGAACAGCAAGGTGATCGCGCGCTGCCAGGAGATGACCTTGATAGGTTCGAAGCCTTGGTTCAGCAGTAAGGTCTGCGAAGACTCCATCCCGTATTTCACTGTAGCACCGAGGCCCCGGAACGCGAGATTCCTTCGAAACTCGGGATCCTGGCCACTCAGACAGGGTCCGCGCGAATTGGAGTTTGAAAACGATTTTCAATAGTGGTACCGATATAGGGATGCCTCCGTCGACGCTCGCTGCGACCCCGTTGGGGAAGTCCGTGAAGGTGCGGGCGATTGCAGGGACCCGGGCGTTTCGCCGCAGGCTGCTCGAAATGGGCCTAGTGCCAGGCATCCAAGTGCGCGTCGTCACGATCGCTCCACTCGGTGATCCGTTGCGAATCGAAGTGCGTCATGGCCAGTGGTCGATTCGCAAAGCCGAAGCTGCGCAGATCGAGATCGAAGCGACTTCGCTGCCGGTGATCCCGTGAGCGAAGATCACTGCGCGCCGGCCGTCGCGCCCGTGCTCACCAGTGGCGCGATCTCGATCGCTCTGGCCGGCAACCCGAACGTTGGCAAGACCACGCTGTTCAACGCGCTGACCGGCATGTCGGCGAAGGTCTCGAACTATCCCGGTATCACTGTCGAACGCCGTACCGGCGTGGTGGCGCTGCCAATCGGTCCGGGCGAGCTCCACGATCTGCCGGGCACGTACAGCCTCAACGCGCGCAGCCACGAGGAGCAGCTCGCGTTCGATGCGATCACCGGGTTGAACGGCGAGAAGGCGCCCGACGTTGTCGTCGTGTGTCTCGATGCGACGCAGCTCGCGCGCTCGGTATATTTACTGCTGCAGATCCGCGAGCTCGGCGCGCGCGTTGTCGGCGCACTGACGATGGTCGATGAAGCCGGTGCCTCGGCGCCCGATGCGCGCGCACTTGGCACGTTGGTCGGATGCGAGATCGTCGCGGTCACGGCGCGCACGAAGCGCGGCATCAGCGATCTGCTCGCGGCGATCGATCGCGCCGCACGCACGCAGCGCACATCGGCCTGGCGATGGACACCCTCGGCGACGCTGCGCACGCACCTCGATGCGATCCGAGCGGTAATGCCGGCCGGCTGGACCACGGCTCGCCGCTACGGCGCACCGCTCCCCAACGCCGAAGATGCGTTGTTGTTATGGGCGCTGACCTGCATCGATAACAACCCGCACGATGGTGACGAGCTCCAGCACGTGCCGCCGGATGTGCGCGCGGCGGTCGTTGCGCGCGAGTTCGTGCTCGACGAAGAAGCGATCCTCGCACGATGGGCATGGCTCGATCGCGAGATTCCCAAGCTCGGGACCGCGAAGACGGATCGCTCGCTGACCGAGAAGATCGATCGCGTGCTCCTGCACCGCGCTCTCGGTTTCGGCGTGTTCACCGGCGTGATGGCGCTGTTGTTCATGGCGCTGTTCACGGGCGCGGCGCCCCTGATGGATGGCATCGCATTCGCCTTCAAGTCGCTCGGTAACGCGATCCACGGCGTGCTCGGCGACGGCATCTTCGCCGACTTCCTCGTCGATGGCGTGATCGCCGGAGTCGGATCGGTGCTCGTGTTTTTGCCGCAGATCCTGATGCTTTTCTTGTTCCTCGGATTCCTCGAGGATTGCGGCTACCTCGCACGCGTCGCGTACTTGATGGATCGCGTGATGCGCACGATGAACCTCCACGGCAGGGCCTTCGTACCGATGCTGTTTGGCTTCGCGTGTGCCGTGCCCGCGATCAGCGCGACGCGCACGATGGAGCGTCGACGCGATCGGCTGCTCACGATGATGGTCGTGCCGCTGATGACGTGTTCGGCGCGGTTGCCGGTTTACACGCTGGTCATCGCCGCTCTGATCCCCGGCTCGCGCCTCACGCAAGCCGGGCTGATGGTCGGGATGTACGCGTTCAGTGTCATGACCTCGCTCGTCGCTGCGTGGGTGATGTCGAAGACCGTGAAGCCACTCAAGGCGAAGCGGCTGCCGTTCATCATCGAGTTGCCGCCCTACCGCTTCCCTCGCCTGCCCGACGTGTTGCGCATGATGTGGGGCAAATCCTCGATGTTCTTGCGCGAGGCCGGCACCGTGATCCTCGCCTGCTCGATCGCGTTGTGGGCCCTGCTCTACTTCCCGCGCGACCTCCCGAAGGGCTCGCCGGATTATCAAACACTGATCGCGGCGGCACCTGATCGCGACACCAGGGATCAACTGAGCGCCAAGGAAGGAGCCGCGCACCTCGAGGCGAGCTTCGGCGGTCGGCTCGGCCACGCGATCGAACCGGTGATCAAGCCGCTCGGTTTCGATTGGAAGATCGGCGTTGGCCTGATCGGTGCGTTCGCCGCGCGCGAAGTGTTCGTGTCGACGCTCGGCATCGTCTACGCGGTCGGCGGCGGCGGCGACAATGACGACAAGCAAACGGAGTTGTTGCGCACCAAGCTTCACGACGCAAAGCAAGCGGATGGCAAGCGCGCCTATACGCCGCTCGTTGGGTTCTCGCTGATGGTGTTCTTCGCGCTCGCGATGCAGTGCATGAGCACACTCGCGGTCGTGCGCCGCGAGAGCGGCGGTTTGCGCTGGCCGATCTTCTTGTTCACGTACATGACGATCCTCGCGTACATCGGGAGCCTCATCGTGTATCAGGGTGGCCGCTTGCTCGGATTCAGTTAGCGCGCAAGCACCGACCGCGCCTCGCGATTGCGGATTTCGTGCGACTGGGCAAACCGGGGGCGCTCGATCCTGCATGAAGGCGATCGTCGTGTGCTGCGTGTGCTGCGGCTTGGTGCTGCTCGGTTGCGGAAACAAGCCGACGCGAGAAATCTGCGAGCAGGCCGCGGATCATTTCGAGCGGTGTGTCGGTGATGTATTCGGCACCGAGATGAAGGAAGCCGCGCGTGACCATCGCGAGATCGGAACATGCGCGAACGACGCCGAGACCGTAAGGATGTACGAGAAGTGCGAACCGCAACGCGATTGCCAGCACTACCTCGATTGCCTCGATGGGTACGTCAGCGGGCACGGTGCGCTGTGACCGACGCGCGGCGCGCACGGATCCTTCGGGTCGCGAAGCGCAAGCGCACGTCGCTCGCGCTCGAGCTAGCGAGTGAGCTTCCGGTACTCGTTGATGTGACGGATCGCCGCGCGCGAGTCACCCGATTGATCGAACAGCGTCGCGAGGTTGTAGTGAGCCTCGGCGAGCTGCGGGTCGAGCTCGAGTGATTTGCGATAGAGCTCGATCGCTTCGCTCTCTTTGCCCACATCTTGCGCGAGCACGCCGAGATTGTAGTAGGCGGTCGCATCCGCTGGATCGAGATCGAGCGCACTCTTGAAGCAATCGCGCGCGGCTTCGAGATCGGTGGACTCGGCGAACAGCCGGCCGAGGTTGATCCACGCCTCGGTGCTATCGGGCCGCAGGCGCAACGAACGGCGATATGCATCGATCGCGGCGACTGGGTCGCGCTCCTCGAGCGCCTGCCCGCGCGATAACCATTGATCGGCGGTGGCAGGTGGCACCGCGACGGGCACGGGCGCATCGGACGCGCGCGGCAGCTCGCGCACCTCGCCGGTCGGGGTGGCGCGCGGCAATGGATCGAGAGCGAGAGCGAGCTGGCCCTGTCCGGTCGGCGGCGTACCCCGCACGTGGACGTGGCCCTCGTGCGCCTCGACGGTGAGCTCGGCGAGCGTGGTCCCCGAGGGCAGCGCGGCCGCGAGTGCGAGCAGCTCCTTGCGAATTCGCGGCAGCGGAAGACCTGCATCGACGAGGCCCTTCACCGTGCGCAGCGCAGCGAGATCGAGGAACGACAGTTGCGCGGGCACCGCGCCGGGTGTGCCGACGAGGCCGTCGCGAATGCAGCTACGAACGGCGGACTCGGGCAGCCCGATCAGCTGGGCCGCGTGCCGCGCCGAGTAGCTCGTCCACATCGACGACGATGATCGCTGGGCTGCATCAGCTGTCAAGGTTTGTGTCGATCCACGCCGTGGTCCGGTCCGCCAACGTTTCGATCGCGGCTGCCGGTCGCGTGAAACCGTGATCGGAGCCCTCCAAGATCGCGAGCTCGGCGCGTGCGCCGAGCATGCTCACGACCGGCCGTAAGAATCCGAGCTCTGCAAACTCGTCGCGCGATCCAGTGAGAAACAGCATCGGGCCGGTCGCGTTCGGGATATGTGCGACCCGCTGGATGCTCGGCTTGCCGGGCGGGTGCAGCGGATAGCCGAGAAAGATCAGGCCACGCACACCGGCGAGTGGGCTCGCAGCGTGGGCTCGCGAGGTCATTCGCGCGCCGTACGATTTGCCGCCCGCGAATCGCGGGAGGGTGCGATAGCGCTTCGCGGCCGCGGCCCAGATTGCCTGGACAGTTGTCTCGGCGAGCTCGGGCTTGCCGGGCATCGCGCGGCCCGCGCGCATGTATGGAAACTCGTAGCGCAGGGTGGCGATGCCACGCGCGGCGAGCGCCTCGGACATCTCGGTCATGAACACGTGGCGCATCCCAGCGCCGGCGCCGTGGGCTAGCACGTACATCGCGCGCGCCCCGCGCGGTCGGATGACGAGGCACGGCTGCTCGGCGAGTTCGATTTCTTCCAGCTTGGTCACGAGCTCGGGCTGCCCCCAAGCGTACGTCGATGTGCGACGCTCGTCGAGCACGCGATGGCAAACAGCAAGTACCTCGAACGCGGCACGAACGTTGGCCGGTACGTGGTGATCGATCACCTCGGTGAAGGTGGCATGGGCATCGTGTATCGCGCGTTCGATCCCGAGCTCGATCGCCTGGTCGCGTTGAAGCTGCTGCACACGCGCTCGAGCACGGGCGGCAGCATCGGTGACGCGAGCTGGTTGCTGCGCGAGGCGCAAGCGCTCGCGCGCCTGTCGCATCCGAACGTGGTGATCGTTCACGACGTCGGCGTCGTGCGCGACGATCAAGTGTTCATCGCCATGGAGCTCGTCGACGGCGTGACGCTGCGTGCGTGGCTCGCCGCCCAGAAGCGAACCTGGCGCGAGGTGCGCGCGGTCATGCTCGCGGCCGGCACCGGGCTCGCGGCGGCGCACGCGGCGAAGCTCGTGCATCGCGACTTCAAACCCGACAACGTGATCGTGAGCACCGATGGGCGCGTCCGTGTGATGGATTTCGGGCTCGCGCGACATCGCCAGGGCGATACCCCATCACCAGCGGTCGACCTCGCACTCGCTGCATCGCGGACCTCCGATCTCACGATCGTCGAAGGTGTGATCGGCACGCCGGCGTACATGGCCCCGGAGCTGTTCGATGCCGCAGAAGCCGATGCGCGCAGCGACCAGTTCTCGTTTGGCGTCGTGTTGTTCGAGGCGCTGTTCGGCGAACGCCCGTACGAGCAGGATCTCGTGCCGACGAAACAGTCTTCGCCGATCGTACCCGCTGCTGCGAACGTACCCGCGCGGATCGCGAATGTCGCGGTACGTGCGGTCGCTGGCGATCCAGCGAACCGGTTCGCCTCGATGAACGACCTCCTCGCGGTGCTCGCACTCGATCCGAATGCGCAGCGCCGTCGCGTGGCGATCGGCGTCGGTGCGATCACGGTCGTCGCGCTCGCGGTCGGTGTGACGCGGTTGATGTCAAGCACGGCCCCATCGCCTTGCAAGGGGATCGAGCAGCGGCTCGGCGGGGTGTGGGACGATGCGACGAAGATCAAGATCTCCGCGGCGTATCTCGCCTCGAAGTTGCCATTCGCGGGCAAAGCGTTCGCCGCCCTGTCACCCGCGCTCGATCGCTACGCGAACGAATGGATCGCGATGTCCGAGGACAGCTGCAAGGCCACGCGGGTGCGGCGCGACCAGACCGAGCAGGTGCTCTCGCTGCGTCAGGCGTGCCTCGACCAGGAGCGCGCTGAATTTTCGGTGCTCACCAAGTTACTCGCCGAGCCGAACACGCTCGTGATCGAGAAGGCCGTCGGTGTCGTCGAAGGGCTCGACAAGATCGAGCGCTGCGGCAACATCGCCGCGCTGCTCGCTCCGCTCGCGCCGCCGCCCGAGCTCGTGCCGAAGATCGCCGAGATCAAGAACCTCGTCGTCGATGCGAAGGTCGAGACGATGGTGTCGCGCCTGCTGCCAGCCGTGATCGCCGCCGACAAGGCGGTCGAGCTGGCGCGCGCCACCGGATTCCAACCGATCATCGCCGAAGCGACGAGCGTACAAGGCGGCGTGCAGATGGCTGCCGGCAACGCCGCGCAGGCCGAGGCCACGCTCACGCAGACCGCATGGGCCGCCGAGATCGGTCACCACGACGAGATCCTGGCGAAGAGCACGATGGCGCTCGCGCAGATGATGCTCTACGGTTCGCAACCGCGCGTCGCCGAGGCGCGTGTGTGGCTAGGCCTGTCGCGCGCTGCTGCGAAGCGCATCGGCTTCGATCACTCGTTCGATTCCGACACGAAGCTCGTCGAAGCGGTGCTCGACATCCACGAAGGGAATGTCACGGCCGCGGTCGCCGCGGGGGAAGCCTCGTTCGCCGCGAGCGAGAAGGAATACGGCAAGGACTCGGGGGTCTTGTTCGGGCAGGAGATCCTGTTCGCGGGCACGCTCGCGCGCGCCCTCGAATACAAGAAGGCCGCGAATCACTACGAGCACGCGATCGAAACCCGGGCATCGCTCGTCGGCGAGGCGTATCCCGAGGTCGCTCTCGCCTTGTCGAACCTCGCGGTTTGCTACCACTTCATGGGCGAGCTGCCCAAGGCGCGCACGATGTTCGAGAAAGCGCTCGCGCTGCGCGAGAAACTGTTCGGCGCGAAGAGCCCGATCCTGCTCCCCACCCTCGATAACTTCGGCGTGTTCCTCACGCAGATCGGGGAAGCGGCACCTGCGCGCGCGATGCTCGATCGTGCGCTCGCCCTCGCCGAGCTCGTGCCGGGCAAGGGCACGCCCGACTACGACATCGTCGCCACAGATCGCGCCGATGCCGTGATCGCACAAGGCAGGCTCGCCGAAGCGCGCGGCTATCTCGATGCGTTGATCGCGAACGAGAACATCACTCACTCGACCACGCTGCCCACCACGCTCACCTCGCGGGCGCAGCTCGCGCTGATCGAAAAAAACTACGCGGCGGCGGTGCAGCTAGCGACCGAAGCGATCGGGGGATACGAAGCTGCCGGAGGCGCGCAGAACCCCGAGCTCTGGCGCGCCTCGGCAGCGCTCGGCCGTGCGCTCGCCGGCATGGGGAACAAGGCGGCGGCGAAGGCACCGCTCGAACGCGCGATCACGATCGGCGACCGCGTCCAGCTCGATCCCGCGCAGCTCGCGCCTGCTCGCTCGGCGCTGGCGCAAGTGCTGTAACCAATCGCTTGCGCCCTCCATCTCATCGGGCGACGTTGGATTCCGCGTGAAGATCGCGATCGTTGGTAGCGGCATCGCCGGGCTCGCCGCAGCATACGGGCTGCCTGGCCACCAGGTGAGGTTGTTCGAGGCCGCGTCGCGTGTCGGCGGCCACACGTACACCGTCCAGGCCGATGGCCAGGCGATCGATATGGGCTTCATCGTTCACAACCGCGAGCGCTACCCGCACTTCACGGCGCTCTTGCGCGATCTCGAGATTCCGACCCGGCCAACCACGATGGCGTTTTCGGTTGCTGATGGCGAGCTCGAATGGGGTAGCGGCTCGCTCGCGGCGATGTTCGCGGACCGTACCTCGCTCGCGCGGCCCACGCATTGGCGGTTCCTGGTCGAGGTGTTCGCATTTCTTTCGCGGGCGCGCCGCGATCTGCACGGCCCGCTCGTCGCCGATGCCTCGCTCGACGAGTATCTCGCCGCACGCAGGGTCTCGCGCGAGCTGCGCGATCACTTCGTGATCCCACTCGCGGCGGCCCTGTGGTCGCTCGCACCAGATCGCTGCGGCGAATTCCCCGCGGTGACGTACCTCGCGTTTCTCGACCAGCACGGCATGCTGTCGGCGCTCCGGCCACTCGCGTGGCGCACGGTCGTCGGCGGCAGCCAGCGCTACGTCGATGCACTGCTGGTGAAGCTCGCCGCGCGCGGCACGTTCGAGATCTGCACGAGCACACCGGTCGAGCGGATCAGTCGCGATGCCGCGGGCGTGCTCGTCGTCGCCAACGGTGAAGAAGCCCGCTACGATCGGGTCGTGATCGCGTCGCATGCCGACACCGCGCTCGCCTTGCTCGCGGATCCGAGTGACGAAGAGCGCGCAGCGCTCGGGGCATTCAACTACAGCCGAAATCGCACGGTGCTTCACACCGATCGCGCGTTCTTGCCGTCGCGCCCGGCCGCCCACGCATCGTGGAACTACGTCGCCGATCCCGATACCGCGCGCGTCGCGGTCACGTATTCGATGACGCACCTGCAGGGCTTGCCGGATGTGCCGTACCTCGTGACCTTGAATCCGCGCAGCGAGCCGCGCGGGATCCTGCACGAGGTCGAGTTCACGCATCCGCAGTTCGATCGCGCCGCGCTCTCGGCACAAGGCGCACTCGCGAAGCTCTCGGGCACGCGCCACACGTACTTCGCGGGCGCGCATTTCGGCTTCGGCTTCCACGAAGATGGCGCGCGCTCGGGGCTGCAGGCCGCGCACAAGATCGTGACTCACCGATGACCCACTCGGCGCTTTATCGCGGCGAGGTCGTGCACGCGCGCGACGACAAGCACGCGAAGCGCGCGTTTCGCTACGGGGTCTACATGGCCTCCCTCGATCTGGAGGAGCTGCCGCGGCTCGATCGCGAGCTCAACCTGTTTTCGCTCGAACACCCGAACCTCTTTGCCTTTCGCGCGAGCGATTATGCGACCTCGACCTCGCCAAGCCGCGCGACCGCATCGCTCGATCTTCCGGCCGAGCTCGCCGCCCTCCGCACGGCAAACCACCTCCCCACCCCCCACACCACCCGGCTCGTCACGAACCTGCGCGCGTTCGGCTACGTGTTCAACCCGGTCAGCTTCTTCATCGATTACGACGCTGCGGGAGCGATCGTTGCGGTGATCGCCGAGGTAAACAACACGTACGGCGGCAACCTGCGCTACGTCCTGGGCCCGCAGCAGCGACTGCCCGGCACGCGGGTCGGGTTCCGTCACGTCCGCGAGCTATTCGTCTCTCCATTCTTGCACGGCGAGCAAACGTACGACTTCTACTTCGATGCTCCACTCGACGACACCGAGCTCGCCGTCTCGATGGATGTGCGCGATGCCACCGGCCACCGTACGTTCTATGCGCGCTTCGCGGGTGCGCGCGCGCCGCTCTCGGATCGCACGCTCGCACGCGCCGCGCTGCGCTATCCCTTCATGACCGTCCAGGTCGTCGCGCTGATCCACTGGCAGGCGATCAAGCTACGGTTCGCGGGCGTGCCGTATCTCCGTCCCGCCGCCGATCACCGCCCGATTCCCCACACACCTCGAGTTCCGAGCTAGGTTGCATCCAGGTGGCCGAAGTCGCGCATCCCCTGATCGTTCCGTTGCCGCGGTTGATTCCGCCGGCGGGACAGCTGTTGCGATGGACCGCCCTCCAGCGCCTGCGCCGCACGTGGCGCGGTCCACACCTCGAGCTCGTGCTCCCTTCGGGCGAAGTGTTCACGCTGGGTGTCGGCGCGACGCAGCCTGCGCGCGCAACGATCCACGACGATCGCTTGTTCCTGCGCATGTTGCTGCGTGGCGAGATGGGCGCCGGCGAATCGTTTGTCGCGGGCGAGTGGGACAGCGATAATCTAGTCGCAGTGGCCCGCGCGTTCGTCACCGGCACCGCGGCACGCGGCTTCGAATCGCCGCTCACGCGCCTCGCGCAGCTGCCCTCGCTCCTGCGCCATCGCCGCGCCGCGAACTCGAAGCTGGGCAGCGAGCGCAACATCCACGCGCACTACGATCTCGGCAACGCCTTCTACGAGCTGTTCCTCGATCCCGAGGCGATGTCGTACTCGTGCGGCATCTTCTCGACGGGCGCGACGTCGCTCTCGGCCGCACAACACGCCAAGCACGAGCGGCTGTGCACGCTGCTCGAGCTCGCCCCGACTGATCATCTGCTCGAGATCGGCTGTGGCTGTGGTGGCATGGCCATCCACGCCGCGAAGACACGCGGCTGTCGCGTCACCGCGATCACCGTCTCACGCGAGCAACACGAGCTCGCCGTCTCGCGCGTCGCCGCGGCTGGGCTCGCAGATCGGGTCTCGATCGAGTATCGCGACTATCGCGATCTCCAGGGTCAATTCTCCAAGATCGTCTCGATCGAGATGCTCGAGGCGGTCGGCTTCGAGTTCATGCCCGATTACTTCGCGACGTGCGCGCGTGTCCTCGCGCCCGGCGGCACGATGGCGCTGCAATCAATCACGATGCCCGACGATCGCTTCGACGCGTACCGCAAACGCGTCGATTGGATGCAGACATACATCTTCCCTGGCTCCTGCATTCCCTCGCTCGCCGCGATCCGCGGCGCGCTCGCACCGAGCCTGGCGATCACGCGCGCCGACGACATCGGTCCCGATTACGCACGCACGCTGCGCGCCTGGCGCGATGCCTTCCTCGCTAACCTACCGGCGGTTCACGCACTCGGCTTCGACGAGCCGTTCGTGCGTACCTGGTTGCTCTACCTGGCGTTCAGCGAAGCGGCGTTTGCGGAGCGCACGCTCGGAGACCACCAGATCGTGCTCAAGACTTCGCGCTGACGATCACGGTGGTCGCGATGCCACCGCGGACCCAGAATTTGCCGTTCACCGTGATCTCCCGCGGCGAGATCGCTTTCACGATGTCATCGCAAATCTGGTTCGTGACGGCTTCGTGGAACGCGCCTTCGTTGCGATAGCTCCACAGGTAGAGCTTGAGGCTCTTGAGCTCGACGCACAGCTGGTTCGGTACGTAGTCGATTGTGATCGTTGCGAAATCCGGCTGGCTCGTCATCGGGCACAGGCACGTGAACTCCGGGCAATCGAAGACGATGTGGTAATCCCGATCGCGCTTCGGGTTCGGGAACGTGTCGAGCTGCTTGGTGGGTTGCGTGGTCATGAAATGCCTCGGATCGCTATGGGCGGTGATTAGCACAGTAGCCATCGCGAACCCCCTGGCGCATCGCGACGAGTTGACCTACAATCAAGTTGCAGTCGTTGCTGGCTGCTCGAGTACAGGCGCAGTGAACATTTCGATCACGCGAAATAGTGGCTCGAATCGGGCCGAAGTGCCCATTACGAAGGCTCGGTGCCGGGATCCGCTGCAATGTTGCTGGCGGGCCGAAGTGCCGGGCTCTGGCTATATGCCAGGGGAGGAAGAACGACATGAATAGTCACTGTAAAAGCTCTCTGGAGGACAATTCATAACCTCCCGGTTCTCGCGGGCGCATAGCGCCCACGAGTAAGACGAGCAAACGGGCCCGGCTGACGGGCCCGTTCTATTTTTCGGCTATGCAGCCGAGAAGCTGGAGTTTCAACGGCGAAAGTCCGGATGGACTCACCTACTCATCCAACTGAATTTCTCGAAGCGCTTAGAACGTGAAGATCTGGTCGGGACGCTTCTCGGCCGGCTTCGGAGCCGCTTCCTGCTGCTTCTGCTTGATGACCGGCGGCGGTGGCTCGACGGCGAAGCGCGCGGCAGCAGAAGTCATTGGCACGGTGTGGGTCGGAGCCGCAACCGCTGGAGCGGCCGAGCGAAGCTCGGACCTCGCGGCCACTGGTGCCGACGAGGCGACCGACGAATTGGCGGCCGCTGGTCCGGCCGAGGCGGCCGCTACCGTCGCAATTGACGTGGCACGCGGAGCGGGCGTCATGGGGCGCGGAGCGATCGGACGAACAACATCGGTGACCGTCACCGTCGGACGAGCTTCGCCTTCACCCAAGAAGTCGCCAACGCGAGTCTCGACGAACTGGCTCATCGAGACGTTGTTCGCTTCGCAGAAAGCCTTCAGGCGCTCGTAGGTCATACGGCTCACACTGATGCTGCGACGAGTCTGCTTCTTCGCCATAATAAATCCTTACGCTACAGGTAGCGGAGCGTCAAGGCGTACCTACTAGCCTTGGACTCCCGTTCACGCGCAGGAACCTACTCCTCCCCCCTGACATTCAAGGGATCAGATTCGTTAGGAAAATCAGATCGCTTAACGATCTCAGCGAGTAAGCCACGCGGTCGGTCGCAGCTGTCCGATCAGCTCGGCTTCGGGCGAACCTGGCTGTGGGCTGACGTCGTAGTCCCAGCGGACGAGCGGCGGTAAAGACATCAGGATCGACTCGATCCGGCCGTTCGTCTTCAACCCGAACAACGTGCCGCGATCGTGAATCAAGTTGAACTCGACGTAGCGGCCGCGCCGCCGCAGCTGCCACAGCCGCTCGGTCTCGCCAAACGGGAGTGGCTTTCGCTTCTCGACGATTGGCAGGTACGCCTTCACGAACGCACGCCCGAGCTCCTGCACCATCGCGAACACCTCCTCGACCGGCTCGCCCTTGGTGCCGAGGTAATCGAAGAAGATCCCGCCGACGCCACGGGTCTCGTTGCGGTGAGGGAGCCAGAAGTACTCGTCGCACCAGGCCTTGAATCGGTCGTAGTCCCCGACCGGCTTGTGGTGATCGCACGCGTCCGCGAGCGTCTGGTGGAAGTGAACCGCGTCGTCCCGGAAAAAGTAGTAGGGCGTGAGATCGGCGCCGCCACCGAACCAGATGGTGTCGCCCTTCTCGATGCAGCGGAAGTTCGCATGCGTCGTAGGCACCATCGGTGAGCTCGGATGCAGCACGAGGGATACACCCGCCGCCCGGAACGTGTTTCCCGAGCCCGGCATGTGCTCTGACAGCTCAGCTGGCAGGTCGCCGTCGACGTTGGACCAGTTCACGCCGGCCTTTTCGAACACCGCACCGTGCTCCAGGACACGGGCGACACCGCCGCCCCCACCCGGCCGTTGCCACGCGTCGGCACCGAACTCGCGGGCGCCGTCGGCCCCGGCGAGTGCGGTGCAAATCTCGCTCTGGAGATCGTGGAAGAAGTTCGTTGCGCGATCGAAGAGGTCCGACACGCGTGCATGCTACCATCTCGAATTACCGACGATGTGGGCCGCGATTCGCCTAGTCCGTGCGACGCGTGTATTCGCGGTCATCTTCCTTAGCTACATTTGGGCCGTCGCGTGGGCAAAGTTGTGGCCCGCGCGGTGCGATACGTCCGACCAGTGGAAGAAGACGCATCGCAAGAATGCGCGCCGCATGTATCGCGGCTTTGTTTCGCTGCGCGGCGTGTACATCAAGCTCGGGCAGATCCTCTCCGTGATGGGGACGTTCCTGCCGCGCGAGATCGTGCAAGAGCTCGAGACACTGCAAGACGACGTGCCCTCGAAGTCCTACAAGACGATCAAAAAGACATTCTTCAAGGCGTTCGGCAAATCGCCGGAGCAGATGTTCAAGACGTTCTCGCGCGAGCCGATCGCTGCCGCATCGCTCGGGCAAGTTCACGAGGCGCACGATGCCGCGGGCACCAAGCTGGCAGTCAAGGTGCTGTACCCGCGCGTCGCGACGATCATCAAGGTGGATCTCAAGGTGCTCGGCTGGGCGATCAAGCTCTACAAGAACTTCGTCCCGGTCCAGCAGATCGAGCGCATCCACGAACAGCTCGGCGACATGCTCTCGAGGGAGACCGACCTCGTGAACGAGGCCGCGATGATCGAGCGCATGAGCAAGAACTTTGCGAGCGATCCGGATGTCTTGTTCCCGAAAGTCTATCCCGAGTACTCCACACGCACCGTCATGACGATGACGTTCATGGATGGCGTGAAGATCTCGAAAAAGGATGCGCTGAAGACGCTCGGGCTCGACCCGTACGACGTCGCGACGAAGCTCGTCAAAGTGTTCTACAAGCAGCTGTTCATCGATCGGTTCTTCCACGCCGATCCGCACCCCGGAAACTTCTTCGTGCAGCGCGGCCCCGAGGGTCAGGCACGGATCGTCGTGCTCGATCTCGGCTCGGCAACCCCGCTGCGCTCGAATCTCGCGGACGGCATGTTCGACATCCTCCAGGGGCTGATGACCCGCAAGGACGACCTCGTCGTGCAAGGCATCGACGAGATGGGCTTCATGGCCGCCGATGGTGATCGCGCGCTGCTGGAGCGCACCACGCGCAAGTACTTCGAGAAGCTCCTCAACCTGAACATCCAGGACTTCTCGAAGATCGATCCAAACATCGCCGACCAGCTCGTCGATCCGGAGATGAAGCGCGAAGAGCTGCGCGAGCTGATGCGATCGATTGCATATCCCGAAGGCTGGTTCTACGTCGAGCGCGCGGCCGTGATCATGTTCGGGCTGCAAGCGCAGCTCGCGCCGAAGCTCAACGGCATCCAGGTCGGCTTTCCGTACGTCATGCAATTCATGATGGAGCGCACAAAGGCGCGCATGGAAGCGGCCGCTGCCAAGCCGAAGACCGAACCGGCCGAGCCGGCGAAGGATCCTGCTGCCTCCGGCTCGGACGAAGCGCTGCTCAATTAGATGTTCGACATCGTCGTCGCGGCGGATCTTGAATGGGGCATCGGCAAGGCCGGTGCGCTGCCGTGGCCGAAGCTGAAGTCGGACCTCCAGCATTTCAAGCGTGTGACGAGCGCGGCGCGCGAAGGCAAACGAGCGGCCGTGGTCATGGGCCGCAAGACCTGGGAATCGGCGGAGGTCGCAGGACGGCCGTTGCCCCGGCGGTTGAACGTCGTCGTTACCCGGCGCACCGATCTCGTCGTTGCCGATGGCGTGCGCCTCGCGGAGTCGCTCGCTGCCGCGCTCGCAATCGCTGCGAAAACTTCCGATGTCGAATCGACGTTCGTCGTCGGAGGCGCCGAGATCTACCGCGAGGCGCTCGCGCACCCCGCGTTGCGTTATGTCTACTTGACTCGCGTCGAGTTGCGTTGCGGATGTGATGCCCACATCCCAAACCTCGACGAGGCAGGATTCGTCGTCGACCGGTGGGACGGCGATCAGACGTTCGAAGAGAACGGCGTGGCGTTCCGGATCGAGCGGCTGCATCGCGCGCCGTAACGGAATCTCTGTACGTGGATCTCCGAGGCGAAGGTTTCGCTCGTAAGCCTCGAAAACGAGTACCGTCGGTAACTAACGCTATGGCTTTGCCGAAACAGTTCGAGGTCGTCGAGCTTGCTGACTACACCGCGGAAGCCAGAGCTCATGGGTTTTGCTGCTCGCTCTCGCTCTCGAACGAGCTGGTCGAGCGCGTCGACGTCGCGACCGTGCTCTCGAAGTTTCGCGAGCTCCTGACGGCGAAGAACGGCGACCCTCGGTACGACAGCTTCCGCGCCGTCGCGCTGCTCGGCGACTCTGCGGTCCCCCGCCTACGAGCGAGCTGGCGCGCGACGCTGGTGACCTTCGTCGAGCAGTGCCGCATGGGCCACGAGGGCATCAGCGAGAGCGAGACGATTGCCGCGCTGACGATCGAGCGCGTGCTCGTGATCGGTCAGCTCGGCTTTGGCCAGCCCGATCGCCATCCGCAGCTCGTGCTGTCGACCTTCGATCAAGCGAACTTCTACATCGAGCCGATCGCGATTCGCTCGCTCGCCTGAAAGCTGGCGTGTTCATCAGCCCGCTGATGCCCGAGTTCAGGCTCGGGACCGCAGACGGTGTCCATGCTCATGCCTGCGCGCCGACCGTAAGCACGCGAGCTTGTCGAGCCGCGGGCGCACGGGCCTCGAGGAGACGCGCTACGACAACAGCCGGCGTACATCGCGCAGTCGTTCGCAGGTCGCATCGTACTCGATGAATTCTTCGGCGGTCGCGGCGTGCGCGAGGTCGCCGCGGGCGAGCTCGAGGTGCTTCATCGTCACGAAGTACGCCGCGGCACGGCGCTCCGGCTGCAGCGTCTCGAGCCGCGCGAGCGCACGATCGAGCGACTCGCTCGCGGCATCGCACGCGACGAGGAGGACTGCCTCGTACTGGGTCAAGACCTCAAGGATCGTTAACTTCTGAGGTTGCGAGAATGCGCGCTCGATCGAGGCAAGTACGACGAAGGGTAGCCGCGGCTTCGAGACGGCGAGGTGGGTCGCGAACACCCCGGCGACGAGCAGGAACAAGACACCAACTCGCAGGGCAAACCTGCGCACCGACCACAGCATGGTTCTCCGGTAGTCACGCTGCCCTGCGCTGTCAACAGAGCGCGGGTTGCGCGATGCCGATGCCGCCTTCATGCACCGCCCGGTCGAGCACGCTCGCGATCGAGCGCGCGGGGTCAGCGAGTACGCGATCGACGATCGCGAGCACGTCACGCCGGATCCGATCGGTGCGATGGAACTGGTTCGCGCCGATCGCGAGCTCGCTGCGCGAGATCACGAGCGCCGTATGCGGACTTGCCATCGTCATGCCGCGACCGCTCTCGATTCCGGGGTGCGGAACGAGCGCGGACGTCGCGGGCGCGAAGCGTAAGGCGGTGAACAGCGTGTCGAGAAACGTCGACGGTGCGAGGCCGAGCCCGAGCAACGGCGTACGGGCCGCGGCATCGAGCTCGCCGAGCGCCGCGTTGACCTCGAGGACCGTGGCTTCGAGCGACGCGCCCGGCGCGAGCACCGTGCGCAGAGGCAGGCAATTTGCGAGCATGCCGACCGTGGTCGCGGTTCGGCCATCGCGTCCCGAGACCACGACCCCGAACACGACATCATGCGTGTGTCGCTCGCGCGAGAGATGCAAGGCATAGGCGGTCGCCCACACGGCGATCGGCGTGACACCGCGGTCGCGCGACCACGTCGCGATCGCGGCTTCGAGCACGCTAGGTAGCGGCTGACTCGTCAGATCACCGCCGGTGAACACCGCCGGCTCGTAGCCCGCGGGAAGCCGCTTGCGCTGGCGACGCACGCGACGACGCGCGAGCCACGTACGCAGCGCGAGCACGCGATGAAACAAGCGCCAGCCAACATCGCCCATCCCGGTCGTCGCTGGCGGTGGCGCGGGCAACGTCGGGGTGTGACCCGCGAGCCGGCGCTCGAGCGCCGCGGATCGAACCGGTACCACACGCGATACCGGACCGACGACGACGTCCTGTCCCGCATAGCGCGCGAGCACGTCACGGACGACCCGGCGCGCCGATTCACCGTCGAGGATCGCGTGGTGATACGTGAACACGAGGTCACTGCGCTCCGCGCCGGTGAGCAAACAGACCTCGAACAGGGGCGCGCGATCGAGCGCGAACACGTGCGAGATCCGGGTCCACTCCTCGGCACGCACGCGGATCCGATAGGCCGCGAGATCGAGCGCCTCGATCGCGATGTGCGTCGGCAAGATAACGCTCGTGGGCTCGACCAGCTGGCGAAGTGCGGGCTGCATGACGAAGCGGGTGCGGAGCGCGGGCTGCGCAGCCACTTCGTCGCGCCACGCGGCGGCAAACCGAACCGGATTGATTGGTTCGAGCAGCGTAAACGAAAGCTGCTCCAGCCACATCGGCGTGTTCGGGTTCGCGAGGCTATCGAGCACCATCACCCGCTGGAAATCGCTGATCGCATCATTCGGTAGTGGCTCCGGCTCGACGTTCGGCAGCCGCGTACGCAACCGCGCCGCGAGCCGCGCCGCGGTCAACGGCACCGGCAACTCCGCGTGCTCGAGGTGCCACCCTGCCCGCTCGATCTCGACGAGCAACGCGATCCGCGCGAGCGAATCACCGCCGAGCTCTGCGAGCTCGTCGTGGGGGCCCGCCGGCGTGCCCGCGACCTGCGAAAACCAGGCAATGGCTCGCGCGAGCGCGGCGTCATCGACGTGCTCGCGCGGCGCGGTCACCTGCGCGGCGATCACCTGCGCCGCGATCGCCGCGCGATCGCGCTTGCCGTGCGCGTTGAGCGGGATCGCCGTGACGATCGCGAGCTTGCTCGGCCGCGCTGATTCGCGGATCGCAGAGAGGTCGATCGGTTGACCGGTATCCATGACGGCAACGACCACCGCGACGATCCGGCCCTCGTGCAACGCCGCGCCGGCCTCGTGCACGCCCGGCAACGCACGCAGCGCAGCCTCGACCTCACCGAGCTCGACGCGGACACCGTGGAGCTTGACCTGGTCATCGAGCCTGCCATCGATCACGTAGCTACCGTCGACCAGCCGGCGCGCGCGATCGCGCGTGCGAAACCACGTCGTCGTTCCCTCGCGGACGAAACGCTCGGCGGTCAGGGCAGCTCGGTCATCGTAGCCGCGCGCGAGCATGGCGCCGGAGACTTGGAGCTCTTCGTCGACGATCCGCAACGCGACGCCCGGCAAGGCGCGCCCGATCGTGATCGCGCGGCCCGGAAGGATCTCGCCGATCGTCGCATCACCGCTGACCTCGGTCGAGCCGTAGATATTAAATAACCGTGCTTGGGTTGCGGCGAACACGCGGTGTGCGAGTGCTTCGGGGAGCGCCTCTCCACTGGTCGCGATCGAGCGCAATGTCGTGGGCAAGCGTGGCCGTGCATCGAGCAACAGCGCGAGCATCGAAGGCACGAGCAACAGGCGCGTCACGCCGCGATCGAGCGCGGCGACGAGATCCGCGATCGCGAACGGATGCGGCAAGACGATCGCAGGCACGCCAGCGAGCAGAGGGCCGAAGATCTCGGCGTACGCATCGACGAATGTCGCCGGTGTGCGAAGGCATGCCAGATCGTCCGGCTGATACGGCATGACCTCGGCGAGCGCTGCGAGCCGCGCGAGCAACGCGCGATGTTCGATCAACACACCGTTCGGGCGGCCCGTCGATCCCGAGGTCTCGAGCACGAGCGCGAGCCCACTCGGTTCGCCCTCGACGATCTCGGTCGAGCCGGGCACGACCACCGCACCGATCCGGAACACCGCGAGCATCGTGGCGATCTGATCGATCGATCGAGGGACCACGAGCCCGACCCGCGCGCCAGCGCCGACTCCGCGCGCGAGCAACTCACTCGCCAGGGTGTTCACGCGCGCATCGAGCTCGGCGTACGTCACGCTCACCGCCTCGGTGCACAAGGCGACGCTGCCGGGCTGGAGCTGCACGCGCGCCGCGAACGCGGCATCGATCGATTCGCCCGCGGCCACCGGCGCCATCGGCGCGACCGGCGCCACCGGCGCCATCGGCGCGAGAGCCTGCGCGGTCACGCCGCCTCGAGCACGTGCGAGCGCACGCCGCGCAGATTCCAGACGATGCCGAACGCGGCGAGCACGCACAGCACGCTGTAGGTGACGTCGAGCTCCCACCACGCATGACCGTGGCGCGCGGAGCCGGGCTCGCGATGGTGGTTGTTGTGCCAGCCATCGCCAAACGTGATCAAGGCGACCACGGGGTTGTTGCAGCTATCGTCCTTCGTCGCGTAGCGCCGCGAGCCCAGCCAGTGCGAGACCGAGGTCAGCGAGAACGTCGCGTGCCACAGGACCACCGTCGAGACGCAGTAGCCCCACACGATCGCCTGGGGTCCAGCGACGAGCCCGAGGATCGCGATCAACCCGAACGCGGGCATGAAGTGATTGCGATCGAGCCAGCGGAGCTCGGGATACCTCGCGAGATCCGGAATCTGTTCCCACTCGGTCGCATCGTGCGTATCCACGAGGAACCAGCCCATGTGCGCCCACCAGAACCCACGCGCCCGCTGATGCGGATCGCGCTCCTGATCGGCGTGACGGTGATGGATGCGATGGTGCGAGACCCACCACAGCACGCCCATCTGCGAGGACATTGTCGCGAGCAGCGCGAGGATCAGCTGGAAGCCTCGGCTGGTCTCGTACGCCCGGTGCGAGAAGTAGCGGTGACTACCGGCCGAGATCGCGAACATCCGGATCGCGTAGAGCGCCATCGCGAGCGCGACATGCGCGACGCTGATTCCATACGCCACGACCCCGATCACGGCGCAGAGGTGAACCAAGGCAAACAGCACGCACGCACGCCACGAGATCGAATCCTGTCGCATCGAAGCGAGGCGTCTACAAGACCTGGACCAACGGTCAGACCATGTCTCCAGCCTGATCGAGCGCGATCCGTGAATAGCGGGCGACACTGGTGTAACCAGCGCTCTGCTGAAAACAGCGGCACATGAGAGCGCGTTAGACCGCGACAGCGAACTTGATGAATGGATGGTGCTCGTAGCCAACGAGCTCGATGTCATCGAAGGTCATTTCGAGCACCTTCTTGCCAGCGAGCACGAGCTTCGGCAGCGGCTTTGGCTCGCGCTCGAGTTGGAGCTTCACGCCTTCGACGTGATTGAGATAGATGTGCGCATCGCCGAGCGTGTGCACGAAGTGGCGCGGCACGAGCCCGCACTCCTGCGCGATCATTGCCTGCAGCAACGCGTAGCTCGCGATGTTGAACGGCACGCCGAGCGCGAGGTCCGCCGAGCGTTGGTAGAGCTGGCAGTCGAGGTGCTTGTCGTTGACGTAAAACTGGAACAGCGCGTGGCACGGCGGCAGCTTCATCTTCGGAACATCGGTGACGTTCCAGGCGCTGACGATGATCCGCCGCGAGGTCGGATCTTGCTTGATCAGCTCGATCACCTGCTGGATCTGATCGATGCCATCGCGATGCGGTGCACCGTTCGCTTCATCGGTCGGCGTGGTGCCGCCCCAGTGCCGCCACTGGAAGCCGTAGATCGGCCCGAGCTCGCCTTGGTCGTCCGCCCACGCATCCCAGATCGGCGTGTGCGCGTGGAGATCGTCATTGATGTTCGTGGCGCCCCTGAGGAACCACACGAGCTCGCGCACCACCGCCGGGAACAGCACCTTCTTGGTGGTGAGGAGCGGAAAGCCTTCGCGCAGGTCGTAGCGAGTTTGCGCACCGAAGACCGAGATCGTGCCGGTGCCGGTGCGATCAGTACGACGCTCACCATGCTCGAGCACGTGGCGAAGCAGGTCGAGGTACGCGCGCATACATGGCATATAGCACTTCCGTATGATGGACCCGCAAGCCACCACGGTCGCCGCACTCCTCGACCGTCATGCCGGCATGTTGCTCGACGTGTACGGCGTCTTGTTCGACGCACGCGGCCCGCTCCCCGGCGCGGCCGAGCTGATCGCGGCGCTCGAACAGCGCGGCACGCCGTACCGAATCGTCACGAACGACGCGTCGCGCTCGCAAGCCACGTACGCCGCACGCTTCGCACGCCACGGCATCACGCTCGTGCCCGAACGGTTCTGCACCTCGGGGAGCCTGATCCCCGGCTACTTCGCGGCAAACAAGCTCGCCGGTGCCCGCACGCTCGTGCTCGGCACCGAGGATTCGATCGCGTTCGTGCGCGAAGGCGGCGGTGAGCCGATCGCACTCGCGAACGCGCCGGGCGCGGCAGGCGCGGCAGGCGCGGCAGGCGCGCCGATCGATGCGGTCGCGGTGTGCGACGACAGTGGCTTCGATTTCTTGCGCGGCATCGAGCAAGCCCTCAGCGCGATCGTGCGCTCGGTCGAGGCCGGCCACGTTCCCAAGCTGATCCTGCCGAACCCGGATCTCGTGTATCCCAAGGGCGGCGGCGAGCTCGGCTTCACGGCGGGCTCGATCGCACTCTTGCTCGAGGCCGCGCTCGCGCGTCGCTTCCCCGGCGCACACCTCAGGTTCACGCACCTCGGCAAGCCCGAGCCGCACCTGTTCCGCGCCGCCGCCGCGCAGCTCGACCTGCCGACCGGTCAGCTCGTGATGATCGGCGACACGCTCGAGACCGATATCGCTGGCGCGCGTGCCGCCGGATGCGCGTCCGCGTTGCTCGCCGGCGTGTCGAGCTGGCATCACGCGCGCGCGACCGCGACGACCATCCCCGATTACTTGCTCGCTACGCTCCTCGTATAACCTTCGCGCTGTTTTCGGCGGTGCTGCGCGCCGGGAACGAGTCCCGGCTTACTATCCGAGCTCGTTGTCGGCGTCGAACGCGTCGTCATCACCGAGCGCGGGGACCGGCGAGCCGACATCGAACGTCCACTTCTTCTCGACCTTCGCGTGCGCGGTCACCTCGGCGAAGATCGCCTCGACCGATGCCATCTGCGATAGCGCGTGCCACGCATCGAGCGACGCCGCGGTCACCACGATCGAGAGGTCCCACTTCACGGCGCTCGCGTCGGCGGGCAGCCCGACCAGCGCTTCGACACCCGCCTCTGCAAACAGCGCGCGCACGCGGACGACCAGGCTCGCGCGGCGCTCGACGTGCGCGTCTTCCAGCTTCACGAGCACGAACCGCTGGATCATCGCAGCCGCGCGATCCAGCTCGCGAGCTCCTCGGGCACCGGCCGCTCCCAGCGCACCTTCTCGCCGGTCACTGGATGCACGAACCCGAGGACCTGCGCGTGGAGCGCCAGCCGCGGCGCGCGCGGCAAGAACGTGCGGCTGGTCTCGCCACCATGCGCGCGATCCCCGGCGACGGGATGCCCGAGCCCCGCGAGGTGCAAGCGTATCTGATGCGTGCGCCCGGTCTCGAGCACGGCCGAGACGAGCGTCGCGCCGCGCAGGGTCTCGAGCGGCGTGCAATGCGTGACCGCGCGCTTGCCCTCGATCGGCCGATCGATCGTCTGCGCCGAGAGCTCGCCGATCACGACCGCGCGGTACTCGCGCTCGACATCGTGGGTCTTGAACAATTCGCCGAGCGCCTTGTTCGCATCTCGCGTGCGGGCGAACACCAGCAGGCCACTGGTCGGCAGATCGATGCGATGGACGAGATAGACCTCGCCGAATTGCCGGCTCACGAGGTCGAGTAAGTCTCCGCGATCGCTCTCCGGCGTCGGCGCGGTGACCAGGCCTGCCGGCTTGTCGACGATGACGATCGCGTCGTCGGCATGCACGATCTCGAACACCGGCGGCGGCTTCGCTTCGGCGACGCGCTCGAGCACGCCACCCATCACGACCTCGACCTGCTGGCCCGCACGCAGCGTGCGTCCGGCGACCTTCACGCGCGCGCGATCGACATACACGCCACCGAGATCGATCACGACGCGGGCTCTACGTCGCGACAACCCCGCGACGTGGCGCGGCAAGATCTGATCAAGCCGCAAGCCAACATCCTCCGCGGTCGTCGAGAAGGTGGTCTTTGTTACCGCAGTGGTCACGCGACGAACGGCCTAATAGCCGTCGTCGTCGTTGCGTCGCTTCTTCTTGCGATCAGCTGGCGCGCCTTCACGATCGCGATCGCTCTTGCCGCGACCACGGCCCGGACCACCGCCACCAGGACGGTATCCACCGCCACCGGGAGGACGATTGAAGCCACCAGCGGGCGGACCGAAACCACCTGGACGAGGTCCAGGGCTGGGTGCGCCGCCTCCATTGTAGCCACCGCCGCCACCTGGCGCGCCACCGTAACCGGCGCCGGGTGGACGCGGGGTGTACGGACGCGGCGGGCCGCCACTGCCGCCACCAGGACCACCGGCGCCGCGAGCTTCACGCTCGCGAGCCTCGTTGATCCGCAGTTGGCGGCCGTCGAGCTCTTGGCCGTCGAGGGCGGCAAGCGCTTGTTTGGCACCTTCGTCCGTCGTCATTTCGACGAACGCGAAGCCACGGGAACGTCCGGTCTCTCGGTCGATGATGACCGAGACGCTAGCTACTTCGCGCCCGTCTGCTCCAAATGCTTCTCTGAGTGATGCCTCGTTGGTGTTGTAGTTGAGGTTGCCCACATAGAGCTTCGTTCCCACGGTGACAGGTCTCCTGCGTCTCTTGCTGCGAAGTTGAGAGTTGAACGTAAACGGGTGAGCCGGCAGGATAACACAGCCAGTCGCATGACGATCGCGAGTGAATTCCCTAACCAATTTACATAGGTGACCGCCGTGAACGATAGTCGCCCCGCATCTCAAAAGGGCACGGCCAGAAGTTCGCCGCATGGCAGCCCTTCGGCCGGTGCAACAACACGGCAGATCCGAATCGCCTTGCGAAAGACCTCGGCATAACGCCGTAGGCATCGAGCCGTCGCGGTAATCTGGGCTCGGCGCATGCCGCTGCCCTACCCGCACCGCGCGACATTCCTCGCCAGTACGCTCGTCGTGCCGCTGGAGCATGCTGGCATGACCGCATTTTTGTCGCGGTTGCTCTCGCTCACGGTGTTCGACCATTTCCTGTGCCATCCGATCGTCACACTCGGGGATGACGACGAGCGGCTCGCGGATGGCGAGGGTCGCTTGCTCGATGCGAACCATCCGCAGCTCGAGGACAACATCGATTCGCTGTTCCGGATCGGCCGGCGCCACGAAGTGTTGTGGTTCGAAGTCTCGGTCGATCGCGCGCGCCCGCAAGCGACGCTGCTCCATGCGCGGTTGCCGAACGGCACGACCGACGAGTGGACCTCGAGCCCGGATCTGCCGCTATCGCAGCAGCTCTCGCAGTGCCTGGTCCAGTGGTTGAAGACCCGGCGGTTGCCGATGATCGCGTCGTTGATCGATTTTACCGTCGAAGATCTGCGCAGCGCGGCCGAGCGCCTGAAGAAGGCGAGCGCGATGTTGTCGCTGCGCGACGACTACACGCAGCTGCCCGCCAGCTTGTTCGCGCCGCTGCCGCGGCTCGGCGTGCCGTACCTGCGCGTGCTCGCCGAGGTCGCCGGGAATGCCGCGCGCACGGTCGATCCGAAGATCCTCGAGCTCGAGCCCGAGCATCCGGTCGCGCGGCGCAACCAGTACGTCACCGGCCTCGTGCAGGGCTCGGTCGAGCGTCGCGACATCTTGCCGCTCGTCGCGGAGGCGCCGATGTACGGCAAGCCGCACCTGTCGATCTGGGGTGATTCGTTCGCGCTCGATCGTCCGCTCGAGGGCATGGGCGTGCGCCATCAGGGCATCGCGGCGAGCCTGATGCCGGCGAACCCGTACGCGTGCCACAACTTCTCGCTCCAGCTCGCCGAGGCGGGTCGGCGCGAGGAGAGCTATCGCTGGGCCGATCGCGCCACGGTGGCGGCCCCGGATTTTGGCGCCGCCCATCTCGATTGCGTGCGCCGGTTGCGCCAGGTCAGTCGCCCGGGCCAGGCGTTCGCCGAGGCGCAGTATCGCTGCCGCGAGATCCTCGACCGAGCCGCGGCCGGCAAGCTACCCGCGAATGATTGGCAGGCGCCGCATCACGCCGCGCTGCTCATCGCGTTTGTCCATCTCGACATCGGGCGGATCGCCGAGGCCATCGAGCTCGCCGACGAGGCGATGACCCACGTGCCATCCGATGACGCGACGCGCGAACAGTTCGGCTGGGCGCTCAAGCGGATCTCGCACTGGAAGTCCGATGCTGGCCTCCTCGCGCGCGCGTACGCGTGGGAGGGCTTCCATCGCGGTGATCCCGGGCGCGCGATCACGGGACTCGCGCGCGGCCGGATCACCGACGACGAAGACGCGATGATCATGATCGATTCGCTGCTCACGATCGGGCGCGAGGATCAGGCCGAGATCGCGGTCCAGCACTGCGCCGGGCTCGACGGTCACGGCACGCTCGGCGACGGCAAGGCGCGGCTCGCCGCGGCACGCGCGTGCATCCTCAACGGCAAGCTCGACGAGGCGATCGATCACATCCAGATCGTCCAGCTCCGCCGTGGCCAGAGCCGGCACGAGGGCGAGATCAACCGGATCTTCCGGATCGCCGCGATCCGCCCCGCCGAAGAGTGGCTGCCGGTGATCGAGCGCCGGATGGAGCGCGGCGCGAAGAAGCTCGCGCAGCTCGCGGCGCGCGACCTCTCGGATTTTGTTCCTGGCATGCACTCGACGACGGTCCAGCGTGCGCTCGGCGAGACCAAGAAACTCACGCTCGATCCGAGCTCGATCTCGGACCTGATCAGCGCCCTGCCCGCGGTCGGTGCGACGGCCGCCGCGATCTTGCAGCGGCTCGCGCGTCCCGAGGACGATTCGCTGGAATCCGCGGATCTCCTCGCCGCCGAATGGTGGAGCGCCCTCACCCCCGCTTCGAAGGATCGGGATGCCCATGCGTCGGGCGCCGTACTCGCGCTCGGGGTCGCGCTGGTGCAATACATCGCCGAGGCCTCGGAGCAGCCCTCGCCGATCGCGGGAGCGTATCGCCACATCGCGACCGAGGCGCTCCATCTCGTGCGGCGGTCGCGCTATCAGATCGAGCCGGTCGCGATCCGCGCGCTGCTCTCGCTCGTCGAGCGGCTCGCCGATGCGCCCGAGTGGTTGCTCGATACGTGGCTGCTCCGGATCGAGCGCGCGTTCGATCTCGAGGCCGAGCACGGCGCGTATCTCGACAGCTTGATCGCGGGCCTACCGACGGTGTCCCGCCTGCTCCGCGGCGACGAGCGGATCGGCTGGGAGATCCGGATGGCGCACGACCTCGCCGTCGATCGATCGCAGTACGAGCCGGCGGCGCGGTTGTTCGAGCGCTGCTCGCGCGCGGTCGAAGCGGGTGGGCTCGCACTCGCGTGGTCGATCGCCGCCGCGCGCACCGCACCCGCCGCGGCGAACCTCGATGTTCACTGGATCGCGGCGCTCTCGAATCCGACCGGCGTCGCCGCGCCCTGGCTCTCGATCGCGGCGGGCCTATTCACGGCCGGCAAGGCCAAGGAAGGCTTCGTGGCCGCGTGTCGCGGCATGACCTCGGCGACCGCCAAAGAGCGCCCCGCGGCGATCAGCGACCTCGTCGCGTCGTGGCGACTCGCCGGGCTGTCCACGCCGATCGATGGCGACCAGGCCTACGACGCCGGCTTGCGGCTGCTCGCCACGAACCTCGAGCAGGCCGTGCAGCACCTCCGCTGGGCCGCCGCGTGCGAGCCCGGCAATCCGAATCGCGCCTTGAGCCTCGCGACCGCGCTCGTGCGTGCCGGCTTGCCGCTCGAAGCGATCCGCGTGCTCGCCGCCCACGAGCGCAGTGAAGCGCCGCGCACTGTCGGCAAGATGCTGTACGCCGCACAGCGCTACGCCGAGGCGGTGCCGATCCTGCGGTACGCCTCGCGCCGGTTCAAGACCGCGGATGATTTCGTCGTCCTCGCGAACGCGGCCGCCGCCGCCGAGAACGATTCGGTCGCGGTCGAGGCCGCCCAGCGCGCCTTGAAGCTCGGCGCGCAATCGCCCGAGCTCCTGACCACGCTCGCTATCGGCCTCTATCGGCTCGGCGATTTCGTCGAGTGCGAGAAGGTCGCGCAGCACTTGATCACGGCCAAGGGCGCGAGCAGAGAAGCACGCACCGCCGGGCTCCACGCCATGGCGCGCGCGCTCGCCGGTCAGGGTCGCCACGTCGATGCGCACCCGTACGCGAAGGATGCGATGAAGCTCGCGCCCGCGGGCGATCTCGCGCGCGAGCTGATGGAGACGATGGATACGATCGTCGCGCAAGGTACGCCGCCGGTGCGGGTCTCGCCCGAAGTCTCGATGGAGCGCCAGGCCTTCAAGGATCTCGAGGCCGGTAACTTCGAGCAGCTGGTCTCGGCGATCACGAGCCCGTCGTGGACGATCGCGCGCGCCGCGCTCGCGGCGAACGAGTTCCGAACCGACGACGAAAATGGCATCCCGGTCGCGCCGCGCGCCCTCGATGCCGCGCTCGACGTGCTCGCACGATCGGCGGGCTCGCAGTCGGTCGACACCGTGCTCGCGCGGATCCGCGCGCTGCGCATTCGCGACAACGCGTTCATCCAGATCGATCCGCCGCCGCCGCTCGGCGTGCGCTACACCGTCGCCGAATTCGAGAAGGCGTTCGCCGAGCGCGATCGCCGCCCGCACCGCCCGAGCGCGATTCAGAGCTTCTCGCGCTAATGAGCGTCCGGTCGACCGGCGCACATTATTGATTTAAAATCATTCAGCTATTTAGCTGACGATTGACATAAAGTCATGCTGGCTTCACCCTTCCATAGTGGACGAGTCGCAGGCGTTGGCGGAGATCAAGCGGCTCACGATGCTGCGCCGCGTGTCACTTACGGCCCACGCCAAGACCCGCATGCGCGAGCGCGGAGTGACTGTACGTGACCTTCTTGCAGCGATCATCAGCGCGACTACGGCGAGACACGAAGACGAGCATAAGTATCGCGTCGAGGGTGGCATCGACGAAGACGGCGATCCATTGACGATCGTCGTAGCGATCGAAGCTGACCTGTTAGTAATCACGATTTTCTGAATATGGGGGACATGATGAAGAAGGACATCTACACGCTGGAGGAAGTCGAACAGCTGGAACAGGAGCACGCAACAGCGATCGTCGCGCGCGGAATCCGCGATGGGACCGAGCTCAAGCTTGTTCGAAAGCAAGCCGGGCTTCGTTCGTTCGAGCTCGCGACAATACTCGACGTGACACCCGAGACAGTCTCGCGCTGGGAGAGTGGCAAGCTCGAGCTACCGCGGCTCGTCGCGTTCGCTGTTGCGGAACTGTACGAGCGACCGTTGGTCACGCGTCGCAATTTGGAAAAACTCGCGGGATAGAAGAGACGGGCGTCAGTTACAAACGCCAGTCTGCACTCCGCTCGCGCAAAGCCCACCACAAACGAGTTCACTTGCGCGTGATCGAATTGACGGTCGTACGAACCTGACCGAGCGTGCGCCCTTCGCCCGCCTTAGCGAAGCAAGCGCCTCCAGTCCGCGATCCTGTTCCGCGCGTGGCTGGGACGCGCTCTCGACCGCCGCCGAATTCGAGAAGGCGTTCGCGGAGCGCGACCTCCGCCCGCACCGCCGCCCGAGCGCGATCCAAAGCTTCTCGCGCTAGCGCGTGATCACCTG
>Ga0123338_10000275_pt1 | contig 53792 bp, 34 predicted proteins | sample grotaG_FD_89793 | JGI IMG/M metagenome (GOLD analysis project Ga0123338, IMG submission 89793) | Glacier valley bacterial and archeal communities from Borup Fiord, Nunavut, Canada, to study Microbial Dark Matter (Phase II) -... | ecosystem: Environmental > Aquatic > Freshwater > Ice > Glacier ... | reverse complement strand
GCGCTCGACGTCCTCTAGCGCGGCCAGGGCCGGCAGCATCGCGGCGTCGTCCTGACGAAGCACGTCCAACAGATCGCGCCACGACGATGCAGCCTTGTCGAGCGCGTTGAGCGGGCCTCCGTAGAGCTTGGCGATCTCGGTCTTGAGCGCCGCCTGCTCGGCCGGGCTCTCCGCAAAACGGGCGCGCTCGTCGAGAGTGGCGACCAGATCTTGATGTCGATTGCCCTTTCGATAAAGCGCAGCCAGGGCGTCGAGCGCCTCAGCATCGGTCTCCTCGGCGTCGAGCACGCGACGCCAGGCAGCCTCGAGGTCGGGTAGCGGAGAGCCGGCCTCGGTGAGCAGGCGCGCAGCCTCGGCAAAGAGCTTGCGCTTCGCCTGCGTGTCCATTTCCAGCGTGGCGCGTCGACCGAGGATCTCGGCCAGTGCTGCCGGGTTGTGGCTCTGGCGATACCAGCGCTCCAGCGACTCGAGCGCCTCTTCGTTGTCGCCGTCCACGTCGGTGACAGCGCGGAAACGGACCTCCGCACGCGCGTCGTTGTGACGTTGATAGAGCCGGCCAGCGCGGAGACCCAGCTCACGGGCCACGTCGGTGGGCGGTGTGCCGTCGAGGATGGTCTCGAACAGCGCCGCGGCCATCAGCGGATCCTCCAGCGCCTGCGCCAGGCGCTCGACCTCGTCAGCGAGGCGGGCTTCTTGCGGCTCGAGCTCGAGTGCGCGTCGCATGGCGTCGAGCGCGGGGGTGCGATCGCCAAGCTTTTGGTCCGCGCGTTCGGCCATGCGTTCGAGAATCGCCACCTTCTCAGCCGTCGACGCAGCGAGCTCGATGCGGACCTCGGCCAGCTCGAGCAGGCGACGGTGCTCCCCTTCGTCCTCGTAGAGCGGCTCCAACAGATCGAGCGCCGCCTCGGCATGGGGCACCGAGCCAACCAGGCGCGACAGACCCTCGCGCGCCGCATGGTGGCCAGGAGCGCGCTCGATGGCTTCCCGGAATGCGTTGAGCGCACCGTCGAGATCCACCAGCTCGCCGGCACGCAGGGTGCCGAGTCGGGCCCACAGCTCCGCCTGGATCTCCGGATCCCCGCCAAGCTGGGCCTCACGCTCGAGGACTTCAGCCAGCTCTCGCTGCCGGCCGGCACGCAACAGCAGCCGATCGAGGGCCTCGAGAATCGCCCGCTCCGAACCCGGGCCTTCATCATCGCCGCTGGAGGGCAGATCGAGGGCCTTTTTCCATGCGGCAATGGCCTTCACGTCATCACCGAGGCGCGTCTCATAGAGCGGCCCCAGCTTCACGGCCAGCGCACGCTGCGCGGTCGGGTCGAAGCTGGCCGCCAGACGCTCTTCATAGATCCGGCACAGCTCGGTCCAAAGCTGGCCCACGGCGGCCAAGCGCTCCAGCTCGGCTTGTGCCGCCTCGTCGCTGGCGTCGTCGGTGAGCACGCGCGTCCAGACCGCGAACGCCGCCGCCACGTCTTCGAGCCCGGCTTCCTGCAGCTCGGCGAGACGCAAGAGCAGCGCGCGCCGATCTTGCGGATCGGCCTTGTGCCCGAGGCGCAGCTCGAAGAGCTCCACCAGCGGCTGGTATTCGGTGCGCGCCAGATAGAACGGCTCCAGCACTTCCAGCACCTTTTCGCACAGTGTGTCGTCGCTGGCCTCGCGCGAGCGGGCCAGACGTTCCAACGCGGCCAGCGCACCCTCGTGATATGGCGCGCCTGGCGAAGCCTGCGTGCTGTTGAGCACGTCGCGATAGCGGTCGACGGCGGCCTCTGGATCGCGGAGCTGATGCTCCAGAACCTCGGCGGCGCGGAAGGCGAACTTGAGCCGATCCATCGGCGGCAGCGACGAGATCGTGCGCAGTTGATCGAGCGCTTCCAGGACATCGGACCACTGTTCTTCGGCTTCGAAGAGCCGGACCAGCTCGATGAGCGCTTGGGCGTCGTCGGGTTGATTGAGGAGGACGCCGCGCAAGGCTTCGATGGCCGCCTGGCGATCGTTGAGCTCGTTCTCCGACACGCGGGCCAAGGCAAAGCGCAAGGTACGGCGCGGCCCGTCGGCGGTGCTGAGCTCGATCTTGCGGTTGTAGATCTGGGCCAGATCGCGATGCGCGCCGGCTGCCGCATAGAGCCGTTCGAGCGCGTCGAGTGCGTCGGACTGGCCGTCATCGTGGGTGAGCACGCGCTGCCAGGTGCCGATGGCCTCGGCGTTGCGGCCGAGCGGCGTCTCGTAGAGTGCCGCGGCGCGGGCCAGAAGACCCATCTGCTCCGACGGATCGTTGCTCAGGCTGGCGCGCTTTTCGAGCACGTCGACGAGCTCTTTGGGCCGCTCCTCGGCGATCAGCAAGAGCTCGAGCGACTTCCAGGCCGTGGCGTCGTCGTCGACGGCGTGGACGACTTTGCGCCAGCTTTCGATGGCGCCAGGGCGATCGGCGAGCTCGCGCTCGCGCACCCTCGCCACCCGGCTGTGCACCCTGGCCTGCAGCTCGGGATCGTAGGCTTTGTCGACGACAGCGAGCAGCGCCTTGACCAGATCCGGCCAAAGATTCTGGCTGCGCGCCACCCGCGCCAGCTCGGCGTAAAGCTCCTCTTCGATGTCGCCGCTGTCGCCGGCGCTCTCGGTCCACGCGCGTGCCAGTGCCGCAAACCCGAGACGGACGTCGCCGCCACGGGTCTCGTGCAGCTTGGCGATCTCGCGCAACAGCTCGATGCGCGCGGTCTTGTCGTCGATGAAGTCGAGCTCGGCGTCGTAGATGACCACCAGCTTCTGCCACGCGTCGGCCGCTTTGTAGATGGGCTCGAGGATCTGGGCGATGCGGAAGGTCTGCTCCTGGTCGACGATCAAGCGTTCGAGCGCCCGGACAGCGTCGGGATTGCCTGGCGCACGGCGCAGCGCCTCTTCGTAGGCGTCGATGGCGGCCACGCGATCACCGAGCTCGCTTTCGTAGAGCGCACCGAGTCGAAGCTGCAGCGAAAGCCAGCCAGCACCGTCGGCGCGCTCGAGTCGGCGCAGCAACAGCTCGACGAGATCGTGCCAGCGTTTGCCAGTGGTGTAGAGGCGATCGAGTGCCGCTGTCGCCTTGGTGTCGTCCGCGTCGAGCTCGATGACGCCACGATAGAGCTCGATGGCCGCGTTGCCGTCGCCGAGCTGGGTCTCTTGGACCTCGGCTTGCTTGAAGTACAGGGTCTTGCGACGCGCGAGATCGCCTGTCGACTCGGCAGCGTCGCTCCAGGCCTGCGCCAGCTCGCCATAACGCCCGGCGCTGATCAGCAGCTTTTCGAGGTTGACGAAGGCCAGCTCGTCGGATGGATCGATAGCCAAAAGGCGCAGATAGGCCGCCTTGGCGCCATCGACATTGTTGAGTCGCGTGTGGTGCAAGCTACCGAGACCACGCAGGATCTCGATGGAGACCGGCCCTTCGTCCATCGATTCGGCGAGGTGGTCCTCGTAGACCTTGGCCAGCATGGCCCAGCGGTCGAGGATGCCGGCCAGGCGCGCCAGCTGATCGCGGATGGCGCGATCACCGGGCTCGAGCGCGAACACCTTGGCGTACCAGCGGAAGGCGCCTTCGAGGTCCTCGAGCTGCTCTTCGTACATGCGCGCGATGCGGCGTGTGAGGGCCAGACGGAGGCGTGGATCGTCGGTGGCGTTGAGACGAATCTCCTGGATGCGGGCCAGTTGCGCCCAGTCGTGGCGGCCGGAGTAGACGCTTTCGAGAACTTCGGCGGCGGAGACTTGATGGACAGAATCGTCGAGATAGCCTTCGAGCGCGGCGATGGCACCTTGGTGGTTGGGCTCGCCGCCCAAGGTGGCGCGGTAGTTCTCGACGGCGCGATCCGAATCGCCGATCTCGTCGGCGTAGAGCTGCGCCAGGCGGAAGCGCAGGTTGACGGCTTCGTCGAGATCGTCGGCGAAGCCGATGCGGCGCTCGATGAGCTCGCCGAGATCCGACCAGCGCGCGGCCTGGATGTAGTGGCCTTCGAGGGCTTTCCAGGCGTCGATGTCGTTGGGGAAGGCCTCGAGAACCTGCTGCCAGGCGCTGATGGCCTCCGACGGGCGGGCCAGCTCGCCTTCGCACAGAGAGGCCAGCATGACCAGATAGCGACGACGCTCTTCATCGTCACCGGCCTGGCCGGCCAGATCGGCGCGGCGACTGTAGACCTCGAACAAGGCCTCGAGCTCGCGGCCCTCGACGTAGATCGACTCCAGCGCGTTGAGGGCGCCGACGTTATCGGGCGAGGTATCGAGAACGCGACGGTAGTATTCGCGCGCGGTGGGTTTGTCGTTGAGCTTGTTGGACTCGACGGCGATCTGCAGATAGAGCCGTTCCTGGGTCTTGCCGTCGAGGATATCGGGCGCGAGCTCGCGGTAGAGCGACACCAGCTCCGGGCCTTTGCCGGCGGCCTGGCCGGCGCGCTCCAGCGTTACGAGGAGCTGGGGCAGCTCTGGCTCACCGACGGAGAGTCGGGCTGCACGGGCCAGCGCGGAGAAGACATCGGCCGGATGCCCGGTACGGAGGTCGGCGATGCGGCGCAGGTTCTGGATGCGCTGCATCGGGTCTGGCGCGTGCGCCGCCCACAGCTCACACAGGCGCACGATCTTGTCCGTTTCGCCGGCCTGCTGGTAGCGCGGCTCCAAGATCTCGGCCGCGCGCAGACGCAGGTCGTCGTCGTCGAGCAACGCTTCCAGGCCCGTGCGCGCCGCCTGGCTGGCCGGATCGTCGACGAGGATCTCGGCAAAGCGCTCCACGGCTTGATCCCGACGGCCAAAGCCGTTGAGCAGCTCGGCCGCGCGCAACCTGAGCGCAACCCTCTGCGCGACGGGAACGTTCTTGTTGACGGCCAGGAGCAGCTGGCGCTCGACGATCTCCAACAAATCGGCACGCCGGTTTTCGGCTTCGTAGAGCCGGGCCAGCGCCGACAACGCGGGCTGATCTTCCGGATTCTCGTCGAGAATCGCATGGTAGCCGGCCACGGCCTCGCCCACGTCCTTGCGCTCTCTTTCCTCCAGCTGGGCCACGCGCCACAACAGCTCGCGACGGCGCGTCGGATCTTGTTCGAGATCGAGGCGGCGACGCAGAATCTCGATGAGCTCGGGCCACTGCGACTGCGCGTGATGCAGTCGTTCCAAAGACTCGAGAGCCACGCGGTCTTCGCCGTCGACCTCGAGGATCTCGCGGTAGGTCTTGACCGCCGACTTGGGGTCGACGGTGAGATCTTCCTGGATGCGGCCAATGCGGAACAGGAGCTGTTTCTTCTCCGTACCGCTTTCGGCCCACTCCGACTGCCGGTGCAGGATGGCGACGAGCTCTGGCCAGGCCTCGGCCACTTCGTGTAGGCGCGCCAACGCCGCCGCCGCCGGCCGCGCCGCGGTCAGGTTCGACGGATCGAGATCGAGGAGACGCCGCCAGGCATGCTTGGCCTTGTCCGAGTCGCGCAGCTCGTACTCGTAGAGCTCGGCCACGTCTTCGAGGAGCTCGGCCCGCAGGCTCAAATCGCCTGGATCAGCGACGAGCAGTGCCTCTTCCCAGGCCTGGGCCAGCTCCGGCACGCGGCCGAGGAGCTGCGACAGTCGGCCGACATTGTTGCGGACGCGTTTGTCGCCTGGAGACAGGCGTAGCGCTTCACGCCAGGTGGCGAGGGCCAACTGACGGGCGCCGAGTTTTTCTTCCTGCAGCTCGGCCAGACGCACCGCCAGCTCGACGGCGACTTCGCCTTGCCGGTTTTCCGGCGCCTCGCGCTGGGCCCCGAGGCACAGCGCCAGCTTCGGCCAGGCCTCGTCGCGTTCGTAGAGTGGCTCCAAAAAGCGCATCACGCGCAGGCGCAACTCGGGGCGCTTCGACACCGTCTCCAACGTCTTGCGCGCGCCTTCGTGGCGCGGCTCGTCGGCGATGGCTTCTTCGAGAAGCGGCAGGGCATCGACGGCGCGATCGAGACGCGACACCAACAGCTCGGCACGCCGGGCCTTCAAGTGGGCGCGCGACTCGGGTGTGCCGGCGCTCTCTCCATCTTGCGACGCGTAGGCGGTACGCCTGTCGAGCAAGGTCTCGAGATCCGCCCAGCGCTCGCGTGACGTATAGATGCGATCAAGGGCGCGAAAGGCACGCGTGGCTTCCTGGCTGGTGGGGTCGACCTCCAAGATCTCGCGGTAGTCACCAACGGCAGCGTTCTCGTCGCTGAGCGCGCCTTCGTCGAGATCGGCGAGCTGAAAGAGGATGGCCATGCGATCGGCTGGCGACGGCGCGCGGTTGGCTTTGACGACCAACAGCGTGCGCAGATCGGCCCAGCGCTCGCGCATGCTGAAGAGCTGCGAAAGCGCGACCTGCGCGTCGCCGTGATCTGGATCGCGGCTGAGGACGCGGCGATACGCGGCCTCGGCGTCATCGGGCATCTGCAGACGCGTCTCGAACAGCTGGCCGAGCTCCCAGGCCAGTTGGACGGCGAGGCCCTTGTCGCCCGCTTTGTCGGCGGTCTCCTCGGCAGCACCGAGAAGCACGGCCAGATCGTCCGGGCATTCGAGCCGATCGGCCAGATCGAGGAGCGTGCGGCGATTGATCGCATCGGACGGATCGAGCTGAAAGACGCGACCGGCGAGACCATAGGCGCGGCGGGCTTCGGCGATCTCCACGTCGGGCCCAGTCGCCAGACTGCCGAGTCGGCGCAACAGCTCGAGGCGCCGGCCGCGCTCCGATTCCGGCGTGGCGGCGAGGAGAATTTCGAGGCACTGGGCTAGCTTGCGTGGCTCACCGCGTTGCTCGAATACCGGCACGAGCAGCGACGCGACCTGGACACGGGCCGCCGGATCGACCTTGTGATCGGGCCGATCTGCGTCAGGCATGAGCCAACGCTCGAGCGCGTTCTGCGTCGGCCGATGGCCGGCGGAGAGCGCGAAGGCGGCGCGATAACGGGTCAGCGCGGCGTCGAGATCGCCGAGCTTGAGCTCGAACAGCTCACCCAGCTGGAACAAGAGGGCCAGCTTGAGATCGGGATCGCCGTCGCTGAGCGCGAGCTGACGCTCGACGACCGTCGCCAACGATTTCCAGTCGGCGCGATCAGAATAGATTTTCTCGAGCCCGCGTAGCGCCCGCACCTGGACTGGCGGGGCCGGCTTCAGATCGAGGATCTTCTGATAGGTGGCAGCCGCGGCGGACAGATCGGTGATCTTTTCTTCCTCGATCCAGGCGATCTTGAAGAGCAGATCGAGCCGCCGGGCCGGGTCGCTCGAACGGCCTTCGCGCCGACGGTAGACCGAGAGCAACTCGGGGAACGCCGACGACTGCGTGAAGATCTGTTCCAGCGTCGACAAGGCTTCTTCGTCGTCGGGGCGCTCGGCGGCCACGGCTTCGAAATGCGGTCGCGCCTCGTCGGGGCGTCGCATCCGCTGCAACAACACGCGACCAAGCTTGCGGTGTCGCTCGACGCGACGAGCCGCGTCGGTCTCTTTGGGCAGCTCGGCCTGCAGCGTGCCGGACAGCTCTTCCCACGCCTCGGAGTCGGAGGCCAGACGCTCGAGCTCCGCCTCGAGCTTGGGATCGGCCGGGCGGATCGTATACGCCTTTTGCGCCCAGCTGAAGGCGAGGCCCTTCGAGCCCAGCTTGTGCTCGGCGACGCTCAGGATCTCGGCCAGCAGCGCGAGCTTGTCGTCGTCGGTGACGGCGTGCTGCAGCAAGATCTCGAGCACCGCCAGAAGGCGCGCCCATTTTTCCTGCGCGCGATACAGCGGCCCGAGTGCCGTCGCTGCGGCGCGATGGGTGGGCTCGAGGGCCAGGGTGCGCTCGTAGGCCTTGATGGCGCGCTCGGGCGACTTGAGCCTCTCCTCGGCAAGCTGGGCCACTCGTTGATAGATGACGATCTTGCGATCGGTCTCGGCCAGTCGCTCCGAGACGCCGAGGAGCACGTCGCAGAGCTCCTCCCAGTGACCTTGGTCGCCGTAAAGCCGCTCGAGCTCGTCGAAGCGGCCGAGGTGGGCATACAGACCCTGCAACGTCCGCATCGCCTTCGGATGCGTTGGCATGCGGCGGACGATTTCCTGCCAGGCGAAGATGGCCTGGTCGGGCGCGTTGAGTCGCTCGGCCCAGATGGTGCCGATGCGCTCGAGCAGCTGCGTCTGCAGCTTGCCGCCGCGCTTGTCGTTGTCGCCGGCCTCGACGTCGGCGCGCTCGATCTGTCGACGGAGAATCTCGACCAACGCCGGCAAACGCTTTTCACGCTCGTAAAGCCCTGCCAACGCGGTCAGCGCCTCGGCGTCGAGACGATCGAAGCCGAGCACGCGATTCCACAGCGCGATGCCTTCACGCAGATCGCCGAGTCGCTCGGCAGCCAGCTTGGCCACCTCGACGAGGCGGAGGCGACGCTCGGCCGGCGGCAGCGACTCCGGTATCCGATCGAGCTCGCGGCGCTCGAGGTCGAGGAGCGCCCGCCAGGCACGCCGTTTGGCGTAGATGTCGCGAAGCCGCGCCACGGTTTCCGGATCATCCGGCGCCAGCGCGTACAGCTCTTCGAGCGGCCGCACCGCCTGGTTGACGTTGGAGAATTTCTCCAGCCACAGCGACGAGACCCGACGCAGCAAAGACGCTTTGACCGGCACATCGGCGGTGACGTCCGCAGTGCGCGTCAGGACGCCAATCAGGTCGTTCCAGCGCCCGAGGGCTTCATATTTCGACGCCAGGGCCGCCAGCGCCGCCGGATGATCGGGCCTGAGTTGCAACACCTGGTTGTAGGTGTTGATGACCATCACGTCGAGGTTCAGCTTGTCGCGATAGATGGCGACCACTTCGAGCAGGCCCGCCACACGCTGATCGAGGTCGTCCTTGGGCAACGCTTCGTTGCGCTCTTTCAAGAGCTCGAGGAGCGCATTCCATTTTTCGGTCTGTTCATACAGGCGCCTGAGGGCCGCAGCCGCGTCGGCGCGCGTCGGATCTTGCTTCCACACCGACTTCCACAGATCGATGGCCTTTTCCACACCACCAGCGGCGCGCTCGGCCAGCGTCGCCGTCTCCGCCGCGAGGCCCAGCCGTCGCTGCGCATCGGGCTCGATCTTCTGGGCCTGCTGCAAAACGGGCAACAGCTTGGCGCTGTCCTTGGCATAGAGCTCGCGATAAAAATCGAGCATGACCGGGTGCGCCGGCTCGGCCTTGCGCACGCGCTTCCACGCATCGTCGGCCGCCTCGAGGTTGCCGAGCTTCTTCCACCATAAGATGCCGATCTGCAGCGCCATCGCCGTCTCTGACGACGCCGCGTCGCTGCGTGGCCGCGACTTCTGCGCGTTCTCGTATACGCGGATGAGCGCCTGCCAGTTCTCGACGGAGGTGTAGTGCTCGACGAGCGCGGCGAGGGCACGGCTGTTAGCCGGCTCGATGCCGAGGACTTTCTTGTAGGTCTCGGCGGCGACGTCTTTGTGCCCGAGGCGACGGGCTTCGATCTCCGCCAGCGCCAGGTAGCCGATGACGCGCTCGTCTTTGGACTGAGTGGCCTCGATGCGTTGCTCGAGAAGCGCGGCCAGCTCCGGCCATTTCTGCGCCAGACGATAGATGCGCTCCAGACGATAGCTGGCTTTGGTGTTGCGCGGCTCGACCTCGAGCGCCTGGCGTAGGAGCGCCTCGACCTTGGCCTGATTCGCCGGATCTTGTGCGTTGCCATGCTTGGCGTGCAGCTCGGCGGCGGAGACGTACAGCGACGTGGTCAGCGCGCGATCGGTCGAGCCCTTGGCCTCGTCGAGATACTTCTTGGCGATCTTTTCCCAGTTGTCGCGCACGAGGCGCGTATGGGACAGCGCCTCCTCGGCCGATTCGTCACCCGGGCGCAGCTCGAGCACGCGCTCGAGCGCCGCCACGCCTTCTTTTTCGGACCAAAGCTCGTCGAGCAGCACCCTGCCCCGCTCTAGATACAGATCGGCGCGGCGGGCGTTGTCGGTCTCTGCTGCGAGCTCCACATCGCACAGCCGCAGGACCAGATCGAAGTCGCCGCGCTCGCGATGAAGCCGACGCGCCTCGGCGAGCGCACGCAATAATGCCGGGTCAGGCCGGGCTGCGCCTTTGCCATTGGGAACTGCGGCAGCGTCGAGACGCGCCAACGCCTCCGGGTTCTCCGGTTCGACGGCGAGGACCTCGAGCAAGTGCAGGATTCCGGCGTCCAGGGACATGTGCGTCCGATCTCCAGTCGAGAGCTCACGAGGGACCCCACCCTCGTTTCTCTCTTGCGCAGTCACAACCCAATCCAACAGCACCCAACCAAGCGGCCACCAAACGGCACTTGAGCCCGCCGATAGTATCCCGGCTCGCCAGCGCGAAAAAGGGCTTCGCGCCATGGTACGGTGATGGCGGGTGACCACTCAGAACCTACAGTCAGCGCAGGGATCGGGCGGCGGGTCCGGGTCCGGGTCCGGGAAAGCGGGCGGCAAAGAGCAGGCCCGCCTCCTCATCGTCGACGACGATCGCATCATTCTCGACCTGTTGGCGCGGACGTTTGCGCACGAGTACGAGGTCCATCCGGCCAATTCCGGGGCCGAGGCGCTGGAGGTGTTGGACCGACAACCGGTCGATTTGGTCATCACCGACCAAAAAATGCCGGGGATGACCGGCCTCGAGCTGATTGCCGAGGCCCGAAAGCGTCTGCCCGACCTGCAGGCGATTCTCTTGACTGCCTATACCGATCCCGAAGACCTCATTGCCGCCATCAATGAAGGCCGGGTCTATCGCTATGTGGTGAAGCCGTGGAACGCGGCCGATCTCAACATGACGGTGAAGAACGCGCTCGAGGCTGCCGAGCTCCGCCGCGAGCGCGATCTCCTCAACCGGCGTCTCGAGCAGCGGCTCGACGCCATGACCGTTCTCGTCGAGATCTCGGCACAGGCGGCGGCGCCGCAGTCGCATGCCCACCTCATCGAGCTGGTGGCCACGGCGCTGCCGCGGATTGTCGCCTTCGATGTCTGCGCGGCGCTGGTGGTTCCGCCGGGTGCAGGTGGGCCGGGTCCGGCCGTCATGCATCTGCATTGTCCGGGGACGTCGACGCTGGGCGGTGCCGATGAGGCCACCCTGCTCTTTGCCCGCGACCGCGCGCTCGAGCTGTACAGCCAGCTCCTCGGGTCGGAAACGCCAGTCATCGATCAGGACGAGCTGTTGGTGAAGATCTCGGGGGCGCGGGTGCGGTCGACCGAGTCGCGTGGCGGACGGGGCGGCGGTCGCATCGAGCCGCGCTCGACGCTGTATTTGCCCATCATTCCGTCGGGCGCACACGGCGTGGTCGGTCTCTTTTATCTGGCGTCTCAGCAGCCGGACGCGTTTTCCGAGGACGACCACGAGAACCTCGAGGTTCTGGCGTCGCACACCGCCGAGCTGTGTCGCCGGTTGTCGGCGCGCATCCTCGATCAGCGACGGCGTATGGAGCTGATGGTCGAGGCCATGGCCGACGGCGTCATCATGACCGACCAGACTGGCGAGGTCTTCCTCATCAACCCCGCCGCACGTCGCATGCTGGGCGTGGCCGAGGGTGCCGAGGCGTCGGCCAAATATCTCAAAGAGAAGCTCGGCTTTTACCCGTTCGACCTCATTCGGTCGACCCGGCCGGGCGAGCCGCTGCGCGAGGAGCTCCGCGTCGGCGACCAGTTTTTGCATTCCATCGTCTCGCCCGTCCTCGATCAGTCGAACACTCCCGTCGGTGTGGTCGTCGTGCTGCGCGACATCACCACCCGAAAAGCGCTCGATCGACGCAAGGAAGAGTTCGTCTCCATCGTCAGCCACGAGCTGCGCACGCCGCTCACGTCCATCACGGGCGCCCTCGATCTGGTGCTCGATCAATACGGCGCCGGTCTGACGGAGAAACAGCAACGCTATCTCGATCTGGCCCGCCAGTCGTGCACCAAGCTCAACACCATCGTCGACGATCTGCTCGACGTGGCCAAGGCCGAGCGCGGCAAGCTGGCCCTGCGCATGGGTGCGTTCGACCTCGGCACGCTGGCCGGCGAGGTCATCGATCGCTACCGTGCTGCCGCCGAACAAAAGCGCATCACGATTCTGCTAAAACCGCCGCCTGTCGCCCGTCTCGTCGGTGACGCTGATCGACTGACCCAGGTCATCAACAATCTCTTGTCGAACGCGCTCAAGTTCACGCCCGATGACGGCCACATCGAGGTCGATGTGATCGGCTCCGACGTCTCGCCCGGCTTCGTGGGGTTGTCGGTGTGGAACGATGGCGTCTCCATCGAGGAAGAGCACCGCGAGCGCATCTTCGACAAGTTCGAGCAGATCCAGGAAAGCGCCACCCGCAATGTCGGCGGCACGGGCCTCGGCCTCGCCATCTCGCGCGGCATCATCGAAGGCCATGGCGGCCGGATCTGGGTCGAAGGCGTGCCCACTGGCACCCGCTTCGTCATGACCGTGCCGGTCACGCCCACCGACGAGCGAGAAGACAATGCGCCGGTGGCCGACCAGACCCTCGTGGCCGTCGGATCCGGCCGCGCCGCCAACCTCGGCCGCACCATCATGGTCGTCGACGACGACCGCAACACCACCTATGTGGTCAAGGGACTCTTGCTCGCAGCCGGCTATCAGGTCTTGGTCGCCCACGACTCCGACACCGCCTTGACGCTGGCGCGGGAAAAGAAACCGGAGCTCATCAGCGTCGACCTGCGCATGCCCGGCGTCGACGGTCTGGCCTTGGTGGAAATCCTCAAGCACGACCCCGACACCCGCAAGACGCCGATCATGATGCTGTCGATGACCGAGGAGCGTCAGCAGGCGCAGGCCGTCGGCGCGGATGCCTATTTGTCCAAGCCCGTCGACGGGCCGAGCTTGTTGGCCGCCGTGGCGCAGCTCTTGAAAGAACGCGGCACCCGACGGCCCCGCGTGCTGCTCATCGACGACGATCCAGGCATCCGCATGATCTGCCGGGATGTGCTCGAGAGCCATGGCTTTCAGGCGCGCGAGGCCGAGAACGCCGAGGTCGGGCTCGCCGAGGCGCGGCGGTTCCGGCCCGATCTGGTGCTGGTCGACGTCATGATGCCAGGCATGGACGGCTTTCAGCTCGCGCAACAGCTGCGCGGCGATCGCGACACGTCGCTGACGCCGATCATTTTCCTGTCGGCGCGCGGCCAGACCGCCGACAAAGTGCGCGCGTTCAAGCTCGGCGCCGAGGATTATCTGGTCAAGCCCTTCGACGCGGCCGAGCTGTTGGCCCGCGTCGAGCGTGCGCTGGCCCGTCGAGATCTCGAGCTCGGAGCCTCTCCGACCACACGCCTTCCGGGCAGCTCGGCCATCGAGGCGGAAATCGATCGCCGCCTCCGCCAGGTCGGCAACTTTGCTTTCTGCTATCTCGATCTCGACAACCTCAAGGCCTTCAACGACTACTACGGCTACGCCAAGGCCGACGGCGTCATCTACCAGACCGGCGACATCGTCAGGGAGGCCGTGGCCCGCGTCGGTGGCCCGGGCGACTTCATCGGCCACATCGCCGGCGACGACTTCGTCTTCATCACCACCGCCGATCGCACCGACATCGTCTGCACCACCATCATCGAGACCTTCGATCGCTTGGTGCCGCTCTACTACAACAAGACCGATCGCGAGCGCGGCTACATCGAGACGCTCGATCGCTATGGACAGCTGCGACGCTTTCCGATCATGAGCGTGTCGATTGCCTGTGTGACCCGCACTGGGCGCAACCTGGCTGGCCTCTCCGATCTGTCGGTGGCCGCCGCCGAGCTGAAGCAGCGGGCCAAGGCAGTGCCGGGCAGCTCTTATGTGCGCGACGGCGAGATCCTGTGGCCGGTGACGCGCGCGACGGCCTGATGTGATCTGAGTGCGGCTGTTTCACCAGATCGGGCTCGGTCTCATCGCCGCGGCCGTCGTCCCGCTCAGCACGGCCGGTTTTGGCGTCGTCGCCTGGAACGAGCGGGCTCTCGAGCGTGAGGTCAAAGCACGCTTCGATCAGACGGCGCGTCATGCAGCGCTGGCCATCGCCTCCGACGTCGAGGGTCGCGCACGGCTGTTGACGCAGGTGGCGTCGATGATCGCCTGGGACAAGCTCACCGACGAGGAACGGCGTGGCGCGCTGGCGCTGTTGCGCGGTCAGGCGCGCGCAACTGGCACGCGCCTGTATCTCGACAACGGTCCACCGATCGAGGAGCTCGAGCCTGGCGTCGACGGCAGCAAGCTCTTCCAGAATGTCCCGCTCGATCGGGCCCGCAAAGAAGGCCTCTCGGCGATGGTGTTCGCCCCGGCAACGCGGCGCGAAGGCAAAGCGGAAATCGTCGCTGCGCTACAGATCGCGGGCGGCGTGTTGGCCTTTCATCAAGACCTTGGTCTGCAACGCCAGCGCTTGGCCGAGGTGCGCGCCGGCGACTCCGAGCTGTCGCTGTTTCTCGTCGACGACGAAGGCACCATGCTGCTCTCCGACGGACGCGAGACCCAGCCGGGACCGGAGGCGCAGGCGGCCATCAAGCGCCGCGTCGACGGAAGGACCCGGCGCATGCGTGACGGGGATCGGGTGGTGCTGGCTGGATTTCAGCCGGTGGGTGGCTTGTCGTGGTCGGTTCTCGTCGAGGAGGACGCCAGCTTGGCGTTTGCCGAGCCGCGCCGGATGCGCCTCGTCACCCTGTCGGCGACCTGTGGCGCCATCTTGCTCGCTGTGGGGCTGGCATTCCTGCTGGCGCGACGACTGACTTCTGCGCTGGAGCGTCTGGCGGCGGCCGCGCGCAAGGTCGGCGGTGGCGAGCTCGACGCCCAGGTCGACGTGCACGGCAGCGTCGAGGTCCGCAGCCTCGGCGAGAACTTCAACAGCATGACTGCCGAGCTGCGTCGCAGTCGGGACGAGATCGCCGCTTGGAACCGGGAGCTCGAGGCGCGCGTCGAGGAACGCACCCGCCAGCTCAAGGACGCCCAGGCGCAGCTGGTCCAGGCGCAAAAGCTGGCCGCGCTCGGTCAGCTGGGCGCTGGCGTCGCCCACGAGATCAACAACCCGCTCGCTGGCGTGCTCGGGCATGTCCAGCTCTTGCTGCAGACGCATCCCAAAGGCGACGCCGACCACGAAGATCTGCGCATGATCGACGAAGCCGCGCGCAAGGCGTCGGAGGTGGTCCACAACCTCTTGCGCTTCAGCGTGCAGCGACAGTCGCCGGTGCCGATGATGGTCGATCTCAACAAGCTGGTGCAAGAGACGCTCAGCCTCACCCGCACCCTTCTCGACGAGCAAAAGATCACGCTCGAGCTGGCGATCGACAAAGATCGGCCGCGGGCGCGTGCCGACGGTGGCCAGCTGGCCCAGGTGATCTTGAACCTGGTGTCCAACGCACGGACGGCGATGCCCAAAGGCGGACGTCTAACGGTGAGCACCGGTCGCAAGGACCAAGAGGCCTTCGTCGCCGTTGCTGACACCGGCCGGGGAATCGCGCCCGAGATCCGGGATCGCATCTTCGAGCCGTTCTTCACCACCAAAGATGAGTGGTCCAACGTCGGCCTGGGGCTTTCGGTCAGCTTCCGGCTCGTCGAGGAAGCCGGCGGTCGCATCGTCGTCGAGTCCGAGGTGGGTGTCGGCTCCACGTTCACCGTATACTTGCCGGTGTGAAGGGCCTTTTAGTCGCATTGGCTGCGGTGGTGGTGGTCGGCGCGATGGGCGCGTCGTACTACCTGTTCTTCATCCGTCCTGAGCGACGGGTGGAGGCGCCGTTGCCACCGCCGCCGGAAGTGCTGCGTGTCTCGGCCGCGTCGGGCACCGTCGAGGTGGCGGGCGCCGACGGCGTCTTTCGCCCCGTGGCACCTGGGGCGAGCTTGTCGGCACACGATCGCATCCGCACCGCCGACGACGGCATCGCCGAGCTGCGCGCAGCAGACGGCTCGACGGTAAAATTACTCGGAGCCACCAACGCCACGGTCAGCGCGCTCAGCCGAGAGCTCAAGCGACTCGAGCTCGGCAAAGGTATGATCGAAGCTGAGATCCAAAACGATCCCGCCCGGCTCTTCGAGATCGAGCTCGGCGACGGTGCCGCCGCCCGCACCCGCGGCGCCAGCTTTGTCGCCAGCTCCGACGGCGACGGCAACGCCGAGGTCGCCGCCCGACGGGGCGAGGTCGTCTTGGCCTCTCACGGGCGCGAGGTCGTCATCCGCGCCGGGCAACAAGCCCGGGTACGCGGCGCCCTTCCGCCAGAACAACCGACGCCGATCCCCGCCTCGCTCTTCTTGAAGGTCAACTGGCCAGCGACGAGCCAGCGACGGCAAGTCGTCACCGGGGTGACCACCCCGGGCGCACGGGTCCAGGTGAACGGGCGTTATGTACGCGTAAAGGCGGACGGGACCTACACCGCCGAGCTCGACCTCGACGACGGTCAACATCAGCTCTCGGTGCGCGCCGCCGACGTGGGTGGACACCGCCGCGACGAGAAAAGCCCGCCGATCATGGTCGACACCCAGACCAACTTCAAGGTGAACCAACCCCAGTGGAAGTGAGAGATTGCACACACCCCCCACACGCGATGACAAGGGTGCCCATCTCGGCAAATTCTCACAATTGTTGAGGTTTTGGTTTGGGCCTATGATCTAGATATGTCGTGTAACCCTCGCATTGGCAGTCGACGTGGGGGAGTTGGGGTGGGGTGGCTTTTCACGTCGTGTCTCTTGCTGTCGTCGCTGGCACCTTCTGCCAACGGCGCCGTGCAAGGCACGACCACGCGGCTCACCACGGGCACATCTACGTCGACGCAGACCTGGCCGATGATCTCCGGCACCAACGTGGTGTGGACCAACGCCGGCAGTGACTTCGACGTGTACTGGATGGACGTCTCGTCGACGAAGCCCGCCATCAACCTGACCAACACGCCCAGCGAGCAAGAATATCTCGAGGACATCGACGGCACGGATGTCGTCTTCACCCGCACCAGCACCACCTCGTCGGGCGACATCGTCGTCTACGACACCACCACCGGCTTCACCAATACCGTCGCGGCCTCCATCGGCCCCTACTACTACTCGCAGCCGGCCATCCGCGGCCGCTACGTAGTGTACGTCCGCACCAACAGCCAGAGTGACATCGACGGCTACGACAACGCCACCGGCTCCCCCTTCTCGCAACTCGTCACCAACGACGCCGCACTGCAGGCCCGTCCGCGCGTCGCCGGCGACTTCATCGTCTGGGAGGACTACCGCGCCGGCAACTCCGATATCTATGGCTACCAGATCTCGACGCAGGGCCCGGCCTTCGCCATTGCCACTGGCAGCTCCAACCAGACCTCGCCGGACATCGACGGCAACCGCGTGGTGTGGGTCGACGACAACGGCGGCGATCAGATCTGGTCGTACGATCTCGTCACCAAGAAGACCACTCAGCTCACGTCAGCGACGAGCAACAAGGTCCAGCCACGCATCTCCGGCTCTCGCGTGGTGTGGGCCGACGACCGCGCTGGCAACCTCGACATCTACACCTACGATTTCACCAAGAGCGCCGAGGACGTCATGGTGGCTGGCGCCGGCGACCAGATGCTCTCCGACATCGACGGCAATCGCGTGGTCTACACCTCCAACGACACCGGTTTCGAGTCGGTGTACCTGTTCACGCTCTCCGCCCCACCGCCGCCAGTCGACCCCGTGCCGCAGGGCTGCGACGCGTCGCTGACCACGCAGGTGAGCTCGTTCACCATCGACCGCAGCGGCCGTGGCTGGGGCGGTCGATCGTCGTACGGCTTTGGCTGGTACGTGGCCCAGCCCGGCGCGCGCTACTTCGTTTGCGTCGAGAACGGTCGTCCGGACGGCTCGGCACGCACCTCACGCATGGTCGCCGTCGACGACTGGCGTGTGGTGGTCAGCCCCATCGATCTCCGGCCGTACAACAACCCGCCGCACTGGGTGGCCAAGGAAGTCGTCAACCGTCGCACACGCAACAATTTCCACTTCTATGCCGCTGCGCTCTTCGGTCGCGACCAGTCGGCCGCGCACGTCACGGTTTCGCTCCGCCGTCTCAAATAAACCGTTATTGTAGGGCGCCATGCCCGTGTCGTGCCGCGCCTTGCTGGTCGCCCTTGGCGTGATGTCCGCTGCGCCTGCCGTGGGCGCGCCGGAGCTGGTGGTGCTGCCGTCGGCGCCGCTCGAAGCCGAGGGTCTGCGCCGCCTGCGGGTCTATCTGGTCGACGGCAATCAACTCAAAACCGTCGGCGTCTTGAAGGCCGATCGCGGCGTCATCGAGCGGACCCGGACATTGGCCGACGGGGGCGTGGAGCTCGACTATCGGCCGCCCAAGCTCAGCGACGGAAATGATCGGCTGCGCGTGACCGGCGCCGAGGCCACTGTGACCCTTTTGAAGCCGGGTCGGCCGCAGCTCGGCATGCAAGTCGCGCATGAGCTGACGCTTGGCAAAGGCCAGTCGACCGAGGTGGTGCTCACCCTGCGGGACGCGACGGGAAAGCCACTCGCCGGCCGACCACGGCTTGGCGCCAGCGTCGGTAAAGTCGGTCCGCTGGTGCCGCGTGGCATCGGTACCTTCGTCGCGACCTATACGCCGCCCGAGCAGCGGTTTCCGCAGGCGGCACTCTTGGTGGCGACCGCGCCGACGCTGGGGGCATTTGCGCTGGCGCCGCTCAGGCTGGTGGCCAGGGTGGCGGTGCCGGGCGAGGGTGAAGCCGGCGGCACCATGCAGATCGCCGTCGACGGCAAGGTATTTGGCCCGGTGCCGATCGGTGTCGACGGCAAGTTCACGCTGCCGATTGTCGTCGGCCCAGGTGGACGCGCGGTGGGGACCTCGACCGATCGCCTGGGCAATGTGGCCCGTCGAGAGATCGAGCTCGGGCTGCCGGCGTTTGCGCGGCTGATGGTCACGGTGCTGCCGTCGGCGTTGCCGGCCGACGGGCATGCGACGGGCGAAGTGGTGGTGTTCGCCGTCGACGAGCGCGGTCAGCCCGAGCGCACGCGGGCACCGACGCTCAGCGCCGAGCGCGGGACGTTGAACGGGCCGTCTCCACGCGGCGACGGGGCGTGGAGCTGGCGCTACACGGCGCCGAGCGGTGTGGGCTCGGGGACGGTGACGTTGACGGCGAAGCTCTCGGGTGCGGGCGACGCCACGGCCAAGCTGGGCCTCCGTGTGGCGCCGCCGTTTCGACTGCGCCTCTTGGGGACGGCGCCGCTCTTGCCCGCTGGCGCCGACGAGCCGGTGCCAGTTCCAGTGCGGGTGGAAGACGCGGGCGGCGCGCCGGTGACGGGAGCTTCCTTGCATGCGACCCTGCGGGGTGGGCGTGTGTTCGGGGTGCGCGAGGAGGCGGGTGGGCGCTACGTGGTCTCCGTGATCGCGCCGCGCGATCCGACCAAGGGCACGGCCACGCTCGCGGTCGAGCTGGCGTCGCTGACCGCGGGCGCGCCACGACGGATCAGCCTTCATCGCGTACCGGGTCATCAGGGCCGCGATCAAGAAGTGGAAGCCTGGCTCGACGACGATCTGGCGGTTCCGGTGGCGGGTCTGGAGGTCGAGCTGTTCGGCGACGGGCAGGCGCATAGCGCCGTCACCGACGGGTACGGAGTGGCGCGGTTCGCGCTGCGCGAGCACGGGCGACTGCAAAACCTGCGCGCTTCGCCGAAAATCGCGCCGGAGCTGGTGGCGACCCTCGATCTGTTGCGGGTAGGGACCGAGGTCCGCAGTGCCGCTGGGCTGCCTGGGCTTGGGCTCGTCGACGAGGAAACGCCGCCGCCGCAGGCCACGCTGGAGGTGGAGCTGCCGCTTCGGCCCTCGGGGCAGGTGGACCTCGAGATTGCTTCGCAGGCGCTGGTGGTGCGGCGTGGTCAGCCGGCGAAGGTGGTGTTGCATCTGCGTGAACCGAGCGGGCGGCCGCTGTCGGGCAAGGTGGCCATCGAGCTCGCCGGCGGTGAGATCCTGGCGCCTACGGCGACCAAAGGAGACCTGCCGCAGCGACGGCGCGTGCAGCTCGGACCCAATGGTCTTCTCGAGCTGACGGTGGCGCTGCCCGGCAACGCACATGGCGGGGATCGCGTGCTCTTGTCGGCCACCGAGCTCGAGAGCCGGGTGACGGTGTTCACCGAGCTGGTGGTGCAATGAGCCGTTGGCTTGGAGTCGCGCTGGTTCTCGTCGCTGGATCAGCCCAGGCGGCGGTGATCGTGCAAAAAAGCCAGGTGGGCACTGCGGTGCAAGGCGGCCGTATCACCTACCGGATCCAGATCAACCGCATCACGGAGACGAATCTCGTGCTGCGCGATCCGATTCCGGCGAACCACGATCTTCTGACGGTCCAGACAGCGTTTGGCATGATCGATTGCACGCAGGTGGCGAGCGGCCCCATCGGCGGGGGTCTGGTGGCCACCTGTCACGGCACGGGTGGCGCGCTCGAGGTGACCATCCCCGACAACCCGCCGGCCATTCCGGCCGTCTCGGCGACGTACCGCGTGCGACAGGCGACCTCGACCAATGCCGCGACGGTGCTGTGTAGTGCGGCGCAGACCCAGTGTGGCTCGGGCATGGCGACCGGCGTGGTCGGTGTGGCCCCTCTCACCATCACCAAGACGGCCTCGGTGGGCAGTCTGCAGCCCGGGCAAAGTTTCGACTACGGCATTACCGTGACCCAGAACGGACCGACCGACGTGGTCGGCATCACCGTCGCTGATCCGCTGCCGGACGGCGTCACCTGCGACAAGGTCGACGCGCCGGTGGCCACCACCATCGGGCTCGGCAAGACCATCACGCTCGCGCCGACCGTGCCGCTCGATCCGGGGACGCCCTATGCCTTCACCCTGCATTGCAAGCTCGATCCGTCGGCGCCGGGCGGGACGCTGCGCAACATCGCCAGCGCCACCGCGCCGGGCGGGACCGCCATTCCGTCGGCGCCGGTAGATCTCTCCGTCGCTGGCACACCGGCGACCCTGACCTTCGCCAAGGTCGCCGTGCAGAAGAAAGCCGCGATCGGCGACACGGTCGACTTCACGCTGTCCCTCACGCCGTCGGGGCCGCAGCCAGGCCCGATCCGGATCAGCGACGCCATCGATCCCGCCGTCGACGTGGTCGGGATCAGCATCGATGGCCAAAAGGCTGTCTGTAGCGCGATGCCACAAACGGTGGCCGGCTGGACGGTGAGCTGCGGCGCCACTGGGCATGATCTCAGCCTGGAGCTGCCGGCCGGACAGACGCTCACCCAGACCATGACGGCACGCTTGTCGGTCAAGCTCCTGCCCGTGGTGGGCGCGCGGCTGACGAACGCAGCGACGGTGAGCGACGCCGGCGGCAAGATGCTGACGTCCTCCGACGGCATCGACATCGCCGGCGTCAATCCGGGGGCCGGCGCCAGCGTCCTCGTCACCTCCGGTAAGGTGCTGGCCGAAAAAGGCGATCTCGTGCCGTTCACGGTCACCATCGGCGTCCCTCGGGCAGCGGCGCCTCTGGCCGCGCCGATCTTGTTTTTGAAAACCACCGCTGGTCTGCGCACCGGCGACGTCCGCATCAACGGCGCGCTCTCCCGGCCGAGCGAGCTCAACGGCGCCTTGCAAGTACCGCTGCCGGCCATCCCTGCCGGCAGCACGCTCACCGTCGAGGTCCGCAGCCGTCTGAATGGGCGCGCCACGCCGGGAGCGCAGGAATCGCTGGCCGCCCAGCTCGGTGACGGCCGTGCGCTCCTCGGCGGTGCTGAGGCGCATGTACGGGTGATCGAGTCGCCCGAGTTCGATCTGGCCACCATCCTCGGCGAGGTCTATCGCGACGACAACGGCAACGGCCAGCGCGATCGCGGCGAGCCCGGCATCTCGGGCGCGCTCATCGTCATGGACGACGGGCTGCAGTCGATCACCGACGCGATGGGCCACTATCACCTGGCCGCGGTTCGCCCTGGCGACCGGGTCATCAAGCTGGCGTCGCATACATTGCCACCCGGTTCGGTCATCACCACCGACGAGGCGCGGGTCTGGCCCATCACGCCCGGCATCCTGACCAAGATCGATTTCGGCGTCCGCGTGCCAGCCCCGACGGCGCCGACGCCGCGTCCGCTCGATCCCAATGCGCCGCTGCCGGAGATCCGACGCGAAGGCGGCGGTCTCCGCTATCAACTTGCAGGTCAGGTCGTATCCGGTGCGCGCGTGCTGGTCTGTCCGCGCACCGTCGATCTGTGGGCCTGCAAAGCCGCCACCGTCGACGCCAAGACCGGCAGCTGGACTGCCGAGCTGCATCTCCTCGCGGGCCGCAACCGTCTGGCCGTCGTCACCTCCTGGCCCGACGGCCGACTCACCGTCGGTGAGCGGGATGTCTACTGGGTGGCGCGACCGGCCGGCGGCGACCTGGTCGTGCCGCGGCCCGAGGAAAACCGACTCGTCTTACGCTTTCCGCCGGGCGCGGTCGCCGATCCCAACGTGGTCGTCGAAGGCTTGGTCGCGCCGGGTACGCCACTCGAGGAGCTCCAGGTGGCCGGCCAGCCGCTCGTGCCCGACGCCAACGGCAAAGTGGCCATCAAGCTGCGCCTCGGCGGCGCCGGCGCCGGCATCAGTGTTCTCGCCCGCTTCAGCGACGGTCTGGCGGTGCGCTTCGACCATTTGCAACAGGCCAACGGCAACTTCGTGGTCCTCGTGGGTCTGGCCGAAGGCAAGATCGGCTACGTGCTGCGCGACGGTGCTGCCGGCCAAAGTGGCCTTTACGCCCAGGGCCGCGTGAAGCTCTACGTCAAAGGCCGCATCCAGGGCCGCTGGCTTCTCGAGGGCGGCATAGACATCGACTCGGCGGCGTTGTCGTCGTGGCGCGACCTGTTTCGCGGCGACCCCACCCGCGTGTTCCGCAACCTCGACCCTGATCGGTTTTACACGGTGTACGGCGACTCGTCCCAGACCACTGCCAATGCGCAAACGCGCGGCCGTCTCTTCGTACGGCTCGAGTTCGACCAGAGTGAGCTCGTGTTCGGCAATTTTCAGACGGGCCTGACCGGCACCGAGATGGGCCGCTACAGCCGCGCCGTCACGGGTGGTCGCATCAACTTTGTCCGGGCGTCGACCGATCCGCCCCGGCCCGACGGCACACCAGCGCCACCGTCGACGCAGATCATCATCTTTGGCGCTTGGCTACAGACCGCGCGCGCCCATGACGAGATGCGCGGCACCGGCGGCTCGCTGTTTTATTTGTCGCATCGCACGATCGTGGAAGGGTCCGAGCAGGTCCGCGTCGAGCTGCGCGACGTGGTCTCCGATCGACCAATCACCAACGTGCCCCAGCGCGCCACCGCCGACTATGAAATCGACTACCTCGCCGGCCGGGTCCTCATGCGCCAGCCGATCTCGTCGTTCGGCGCCTCGCCCACCCTCATCCGCTCCAACCTCAACGACGGCGACCGGCCCTATCTCATCGTAGACTACGAGTATGTCGTCGACGGCGACATCGACGAAGCCACCGTCGGTGGCCGCGCCACGCAGCGCATCGGCCGGGTTCGCATCGGCGGCACCGCGGTCAACGAATTCCGCTCGGGCACCAACTACACGCTGCTTGGCGCCGACTTGCAGATCGACCTCAAGAAATACGGCGTCATCATCGCCGAGTACGCCCACTCCTACGGCACCATGACCACCATGGCCCGCTCCGACGACGGCGGCCTCCGCTACTACACGCCCGACGCCAGCACCCAGCGCGTCGACAGCCGGCGCGAAGGCGACGCCTGGAAAGTGGAGGCCGACCTCAAATTCGGCTGCACCGAAAAATCCAAAGGCTGCCTGCATTTGAAGCCGTACACCCGGGGCGTCACCCAGGGCTTCAACGACACCGCCCACGCCGGTGACGCCGGCTACTACCAGTGGGGCGCAGAGGTCGAGGCCAGCGTCTGGAAGCTCAAGCTCCTCGCCCACTATGACGAGCGCCGCTATTTCCAGGCCAGCTACGACGCCATCGGCGGCGGCACCCAGACGGCGAGCCAGATTCGCCGCGACGCCGGCGGCGATATCGCCGGCACCTTTGGCAAGGTCACCATCCGCGTCGGCGCCCGCACCGAGCGCGCCGACGACAGCGACGCCACGCGCGCTGGCGCTCGCACTGCCGTCGGTGCCCGCATCGACATCAGGCTCATCCCGCGCCTGACCCTCTACGGCACCGGCCAATATTCGCTGGAGCACGTGGGCCAGGGCCTCCTGGCGCAGGACAACTCGCTCGGCGCGCTCGGCATCATTGCCACCATGCCCTGGGAGCTGAAGATGACGGCCGAAGCCTCGGGCGGGCCCATGGGCTTTGGCGGCTTGCTGTCGCTGCAGCGCGACGCCGGACCGGGCCGCATCATCTACGGCACGGTGACGCTGTCGCAGGATCGCGATGATCGGTTGTCGACCACCGTCACCGCCGGCGGCCGCGAGCGCGTCGCCGACAAAGCCGGCAATGCCCGCGCAGTGCTGTTCGCCGAGGACCAGTTCCGCGACGGGCCATTTGGCGGCATCGCCGGTGGTCGATCGCAGGTCCTCGTCAGCGGTGTCGATCTACCGCTCGCCAAGCGTTTCGTGATCGGGGCGACTTTTGAGCGTGGCTCCGTCACACCGTCGGGAACCCCACTCGCCAACCAGCCGCCGCTCCAGCGCACCGCGGGCACGGCCTATGCGTCCTATGGCGGCGAAAAGATCCGCGTCCAGCTACGCGCCGAGGTCCGCAACGACGAGACACCCGCGCCCATCGGCGCCTTCAATCTGTTGACCCCGACGACGCACACGCTGCAATGGGTGGCCAACGGCATGGTCACCTGGACGCCACATAAAGACCTCACCCTCCGCGGCAAGGTTTTCTTCTCGCGCACCAGCGGCGACACCGACGCCACCCTGGCCCGTTCGACCGAGGTCACGGCCGGTTTTGCCTGGCGGCCGTCCTTCACCGATCGCATCGCGCTCCTCGGCCGCTACACCTATCTCGACGAGTTCGCGCCCGACGCCCAGGCAGTCAACGGTCCGGTCAACCCACTGACCAGTCAGCCGCTCGGGCTCCGCGAGCAGGCCCATGTCGTGTCGTTGGCCGGCGAGGGACGGCTGTTGTGGCGCTTCAGCCTCGGTGAAAAGATCGCCGCCAAGTGGCGTCATGAGCCGGTGCTGGGCACGAGTAACTGGTTCATCTTGTGGGTGAATCGGCTGTCGCTGCACATCACCCAGCGCTGGGCCGCCGTGGTCGAATATCGGCTGTTGTCGGTGCCGGGCGTGTCCATCACCCACGGTGTCAGCGTCGAGGGCAACCTCATCTTGGTCAAACATCTGCGCCTGGGTGCCGGCTGGAACTTCGCCGATTTTTCCGACAACGAGCTGACCTTGGGGCGCGGCCGGGAAAACGGCTTCTTCTTGCGGGCACAGGGCTTTTACTAGAAGGCGAAGCCGGCGCTGATCATCGTCTGTGTCGAGTCGAGGCGCGGCGCGACAAAGAAACTCTGGACGGGGGTTGGCGCGGAACCGTGGAGTTGCCCGTTGCGGTAGCGGGTCAGATCTTCCGGGGCACGGTTGGGCTGCGTGAAGAAGATCAACTCACCGGTGAGGATGCCGACGCCAGAGGTGATGGCAGCGGTCTCCCAGTGGCCAAAGCCAAGGCCGAGGAGGAGCCCGAGACCGATGTTGAAGACGAAGCTGCCGGCGTGGAAGAACGGTCCTCGGCTGAAGAGCTGCTTCCTGGCGACTTTCATGAGGCTGCGCTCGGCATAGAGCAGGAGCACACAGCGGTCTTCGTGGGGCGACGCCTCCCGCAAATGTTTCTCGAGACGCAGTCCTTCGGTGAGCGCGGCGGGCGGGCCGGCCAGCACCGACAAGAGACCCACACCGGATGCTCCGAGCGCGACGTAGTGATCGATGCGGTCGGCCGGATTGGTCGTCGACGACAGCAGGATCCCCTGGGTCAGCAACAGGCCGCTATGCACCGTGGCCCAGCTGCCCATCCAGATCGCGCCGTGCAAACGCCCCCGCGCCATCTGGGCGCGCACGAACGCCAGCCGGACCTCCACGTCCACCGCCGCCAACGCGCCCGTGCCGCCGTCGATGTCGGGACAGACGGTCTCGGCACGCGCCGAGCCCGCTACCAAGAGCAGCGCCAGACAAATAGCCCAACGCACGCCATGCACAGAGATCAGGTCTAAACATGGCCATTGGCGGCGCCACCTGTGGCCGAACATTTGCAGCACCTCTCTACATGCACCCATTTTCATCTCTTTCGTCGGCCAAAGCGACCCACCGAGGCGTCCTGGCTGCACTGCTCCTCGGTTTGCTGTGGGTGCCAGCGGCAGACGCGGCCAACAAGTCGGCCCCGCTTGTCTGCTCGCGCGGGTCGAGCGGCAGCCGGTTCAACGCGGTGGTCACCATGCCGACCACCGAGTCGGTCGGCGGGCGGTTCACGGTGCGCATCGACAGCGTCCCGTCGGGGAAGATTGACCATTTCGGTTTGAAGTACATTCACGACATGGCCACCGACTTTTTGGTGCCCACCGGCGCGCACTACGTCGACGGCTCGGCGCGCATCGTCGAAGGGACCGGCACCGAGAACGTCCGACGCGACGCCAAGGTATGGTACGACAAGGAGACGATTCATTTTCTCTTGCCAGCGCATGTCGAAAACGGCTCCAGCTACACCCCGCCAAGCATCGCCTTTGACCTGACGGTGGCCGCGGATGCGGGCTCTGAGCTGGCCCTCAAGCTGACGCGATACGAGGTCAAGGCAAAGGCCGTCATCGTCGGTGAGGTGGTGACGCGTTGTGTCCCGAAGCCCAACCCGTATGTCATCGGGACGGTCGCCATCGAAGCCGCGCACTGATGTGGTGGAAGCGCACCACCGTCTACCAGATCTATCCGCGTTCTTTCTACGACTCCGACGGTGACGGCATCGGCGACCTGCGAGGCGTCATCGCCAAGCTCGGCTATCTGCAAGAGCTGGGCGTCGAGACCCTGTGGCTGTCGCCCTTCTTTCGCAGCCCGCAGGCCGATTTTGGCTACGACATCAGCGACCACTATTCGATCGCGCCCGAGTTTGGCACCACCGACGACTGTCACGCGCTCGTCGACGAGGTGCATCGACGCGGCATGAAGATCGTCTTCGACATGGTGCTCAACCACACCTCGGCCGAGCATCCCTGGTTCCTCGAGTCGAAGAGCGCCATCGACCATCCGCGGCGCGATTGGTACATCTGGCGACGGGGGAAGAAGCCTGGCGGCAAGGCGCCGCCCAACAACTGGCGCTCCATGATCGGTGGCAGCGGCTGGCATCACGACCCCGTCAGCGACGAGTGGTACTTCGCCAGCTTTCTCGGCTTTCAGCCCGACCTCAATTACCGCAACCCCGAGGTCAAGGCGGCCATGCTCGACGTGGTGCGCTACTGGCTCGGCCAGGGCGTCGATGGCCTCCGACTCGACATCTTCAATGCGATCTTCAAAGACGCGTCTTTTGTCGACAATCCATTTTCCTGGCGGCCGGCCCCAAGCGAGGAAAACCCCAACGGTTTCTTTCAGCGGCACCAGCACACGATCGATCATCCGGACACGCTCGCCTTTGCCCGGGAGCTGCGCCAGGTGGTGGACCAGTTCGACGAGCCGCGGCGTTTTCTCGTCGGTGAGGTCTTTGGCAACCTGGAAGACGTCAAGCGCTACTGCGGCGAGGCGGCCGACGGGCTCCATCTGGTGTTTCTGTTCAAGACGCTCAAGCTGGGTTTTTCGGCACGTCGGGTGCGTGAGCTGGTCACCGAATTCGAGCGCTCGTTTTCGGAGCCGTTCACGCCGACCTACGTCTTCAGCAACCATGACCGGCTGCGCTCGAGCCACCGCTTCAACACCGTCAAGGCCAAGCTGCTGACGACGCTGCAGCTCACGGTACGTGGGGTGCCGTTCATCTACTACGGCGAAGAGCTCGGCATGGAGAACCACGAGATCCCCTTGCACGAAGGGCTCGATCCGGTCGCGGCGCGTTTTGGGTATATGCCGCGCTTTGCGGTGCGCTGGCTCCGGCGGCGCGGCATCCTCTTGAACCGCGACGAATGCCGCTCGCCGATGCAGTGGACCTCGGGCGTAAACGCCGGCTTCACCGACGGCAAAAAGCCTTGGCTGGCGGTTCATCCCAACAGCGCGACCGTCAACGTGGAGCGCCAGGAACAGGACCCGCAATCGCTCTTGTGGTGCTATCGGAACCTGCTCGCGCTGCGCGCACGGGTGCCGGCGCTGCAGGCGGGGTCTCTCGAGTGGATTCCGGTCGCGCCCAAAGTGGTCGGCTATCGACGCCAGCTCGGCGACGAGCGCGCCGATGTTTTTCTCAACTTCAGCGCCCGCGCGCAGATTTTGCCGCTCGACGGCTACGACGGCTTCGAGCTCTTCTCCAACCACGCCCGCATCACCGACGTCATCCCGTCGAGCTATATCCTCGCGCCCTACGAAGGCGTTGTGCTGTCGCGAGCCCCTAGCTCAGCATGAGCGAGCACAGATGGTCGAACGTCCAGTCCTCGAAGGCGTGGATCTTGTCGGCCCAGCTATGGGCCTTCTCCGGATAGAGCTCGAAATAGGTTTGCCACCAGGCCTGCGCACCGCCGGTGAGCGTGGTCTTGGCCATCCACGGCTTTTGCACCATGTAGTGGATAATCTTGGCCTCTTTTTCGAGCGCCAGCTTGAGACTGGGGTTGCCATGCATGAACTGGTAGATGAAGTTGGCCATGTTGTAGCCCACCGGAAGTCGGTGGTTGACGTCCATGCCGTACCAATTTTCGAAGTAGATATTGAGAAACCCCTGGTCGCCGCCGTCGTAGCTGCCGACGGAGGCGAGCCTGTCCATCATGCTGGCGAAGGTCTTCTCCGAGGGATCCAGCACCATGACGCCGGAGTTGAACCGATCGGGTAGAAAAAAATCCGGTCCCGCGGCGAACGTGTGGCGCTCGAAGAGATCGTCGACGTTCTTCAGGATCAAGGTATCGGCGTCGAGATACACGAGCCGGTCGTAGCCCGGCACTTGCCACACCCTCAGCTTGGTGAAGACGTTGGCGAAGCGGGGGTAGAGCACGTTTTCGGGAGAGGGATTCGCGATGGGCTCGACCTCTGTCACCTTCCAGCCGCGGTCCCTGAGCCGTTGCCGCGCGGACTCGCTGACGTCGGAGGTGCAGAGCACCAAGCGGTCTTTGGTGCTGCCACTGGCGTCGAGGGACTTACCGAGGACCAAGACTCCGTCGAGGTAGTTGTCGCCGGTCGTCAGAACGGTGACATAGGCATGCTTCTGGTCTGCGCTCATAGGATTGTGACGGTGCAAGTCACGATCCAAGGCGCTAACGGCGGACGATCTCGCCTTTGTGCGCAAGAAATTCGGCGGTCAGCATGGCGCCCTTGGCGGCGCCCATGGCGGTGTTGTGGGAGACGAGGACGTACTTGATGCCTCCAAGCACCGGTTCCAGGCGGATGCGGCCGACGGTGGTGGTCATGCCGCCTTCGTTGTCGCGATCGAGGCGCGGCTGCGGGCGATAGGGATCGTCGCTGACGGTGATGAGGTGCTGCGGCGACGACGGTAGGCCAAGGGCGACGAACTCTTTGCCGAACGCGCGCATGGCAGCCTTCACGTCGTCGACGGAGGGCTTGTCGCGCAGGCCGACGAAGACCGTCTCGGTGTGGCCGTCGAGAACGTTGACGCGCGTGCAGGTGCAGCTGACGGCGATAGGCGCGTCGGTGATGCTGTCGGCCGAGGCGCCGAGGGTGCCGAGGATCTTCTTGGTCTCGCGCTCGACCTTCTCTTCTTCCTTGGCAATGTAGGGGACGACATTGTCGAGGACGTCGAGCGACAAAACGCCCGGCGACCGGCCCGCGCCGGAGACCGACTGCAGCGAGGTCATGACCACGCGCTCGACGCCGAACGCGTCGTGGAGCGGCTTCAAGGTGATGGCGAGGCCCGTGGTGGTGCAGTTCGGGCCGGGGGTGATGAAGCCTTTCCAGCCGCGGTTCCGTCGCTGGGTGGCGATGAGGCGGGTGTGGTCGAGGTTCACCGCTGGCAAGAACACCGGCACATCGGTCTCGTACCGATAGGCGCTGGCGGTCGACACCACCGGGATCCGCTCGGCGAAGCGGGGCTCGAGCTCGCGCGCCGCATCGGACTCGACGGCGGTGAAGACGAGGTCGATGCCGTCGACGCTCATCTGCGAGGCGTCCTCTACCATCAGCTTGGCAAAGCCTGGATCGAGCGGCCGTTTGGCGAACCAGCTGACCTTGCCGTGGCCGTCGGTGATGGCCTGCGCGTACGCTTTGCCGGCCGAGCGCTCAGAGGCGCCGAGACGGACCACTTCAAACAGCGGATGGTTGGGCAACGCCGCCAGAAATTCCTGACCAGCGACACCAGTGGCACCGAGGACCGCGACGCGCAAACGGGACATACGACCTCCTCCGCTGCGGACTCTACCGCAAGGTGCTTCCAAGCGGCATACTCCGAGCGTGAATCCGACCAAGCCGTCGCAATGGCTCGCCCAGCAGCAGCCCGCCATGGAGCTGCTCCTGCGTGAGCTGGTGGAGATTTCGTCGCATACGCCGGATGTCGCCGGTTGCAGTGCCGTCGCTGACCGACTCGATCATGCGCTCGGTGTGCTTGGCAACGGTCAGCTGAGCCGGCGTTTTGTCGATCACGGCGGCAAATTCGGCAAGCATTTGTGGGCCGAGACTGCGGCGGCGCAAGGCACCTCCCCGTCGGTGTTGCTGGTCGGGCACCACGACACGGTGTTTCCCAAGAGCGCCTTTGTCGGATTTCGCGAGGACGGGACCCTCTTGCGTGGGCCCGGCGTGCTCGACATGAAGGGGGGCCTCGTGGTGATCGCCTATGCGCTCGGCGCGCTGGCTGAGGCGGGTCTTTCGGTCCCGGTGATCTTGGTCAGCGTGGCCGACGAGGAAGTGGGCTCGCCTGAAGGCGCCGAGCTGGTGCGCGCGGGTGCGTTGCGGAGCTCGGCGGCGCTGGTCTTCGAATCGGGCCGACAGAACGATCTCATCATCACCCAACGTAAAGGCACCGGCGCCTTCACCATCACCGCGCGTGGCAAGGCCGCCCACGCCGGCAACCTGCATCACGAGGGCAAGAACGCGATCTGGGCCCTGGCCAAATTCATCGACGCTGCACAGGCTCTCACCGACTATGAAGCTGGCTGCACGGTCAACGTCGGCAAGATCGCGGGCGGCATCGGCAAGAACACCGTCCCCGACGCCGCCGAGGCCCTCCTCGACTTCCGCTTCATCGATGCCGGTCAAGGCGAGACGTTGATGGCCGGCCTACGATCTGCTGCAGCGACGGCAGCGGCCGCCGTTCCGGGCACGACCGTGGAGCTTTCTGGCGGCGTGCAGCGACTGCCGCTGCAACGGACCGAGGCTTCTGGGCGGCTCCTCGAGGAGTATGCAGCGGCAGCAGCGGCAGTCGGGCTCGGCACCGCCGAGGCGCCCCTTCTGGGCGGCGGATCCGACGCCAACACCGTCGCTGCGGTCGGGGTGGCCGCCATCGACGGCATGGGCCCACGCGGCAAAGGCTTCCACACCACCGACGAATTCATCGAGCGCCACACCCTCGTACAGAAGGCCCAGGCGCTGTTTCTCTTCCTGGCTGGGCGGGCGATCTAGCCGGTCTGGCCGGTCTGGCCGGCGGTGCGGCCGGCGCGGGTCTGGGCGCCGAGCGCGGCTTTGAGATATTTCGACGACAGCTCGTGGCCGAGCAACGTGCCCACCTTCGACGAACAGGCGACGAGCTTGTCGAGGTCGACGCCGGTGGCGATGCCCATGCCGTGGAGCATGTAGACCAGATCCTCCGTCGCCAGATTGCCGGCGGCGCCGGGGGCGTAGGGACAACCACCGAGCCCACCGACGGCACTGTCGACGGTGGTGATGCCCATCGAGACGCCCATCAGCACGTTGGCCAGCGCGGTGCCGCGCGTGTCGTGAAAATGCAGCGCCAGATCATCGCGACCAGCGACGGTGAGGACCTGTTCGAGGACATGCTGGACCTGTAGCGGGTTGGCCACGCCGATGGTGTCGCCGAGCGAGATCTGGTAGCAGCCGCGACGGCGCAGCTCGGCGGCCAGCGCCACCACCCGCGCCGGATCGACCTTGCCTTCATATGGGCAGCCGAACACCGTCGACACATAGGCCCGCACCCTGACCCCAGCCTCGAGGGCGGGCGGAATCACATCGTCGAAGGCCGTCAGGGTATCGGCGATGGTCTTGTTGATGTTGCGCTTGTTGTGCGTCTCCGACGCGGACAAGAACACGGCGATCTCGGTCATCCCCGAGGCCAGCGCCGAGTCGAGCCCACGCCGGTTGGGCACCAGGCACGAATACCCTACTCCCGCCCGTCGCTGGATGCTGCCCGCCACCTGCGAGGCATCGGCGAGCTGCGGGATCCATTTGGGGTTCACGAAGCTGGTGATCTCGATGTACGGCAGACCGGCGGCCGACAGCGCATCGATGAAGGCGACCTTGTCCGCCGTCGCGATCGGACGCGCTTCGTTCTGCAGACCGTCCCGCGGCCCGACCTCGTAGACCGTCACTTTGTCAGGAAGCTTGCCGTCACCGATCATGCGGAACCACCGATGAACTCGCTGAACAGGCCGGCAATCACCTCGTCGTCGAGCTCCAACAACGTGTCGACCACGAGGTCTGCGTGCGCCTGATCCTGGCCGGCGAAGTTGCCGGCGCGCACGGCGACGACCTTCATGCCGGCGTCGAGACCGGCCGAGATGCCGGCGCTCGAGTCTTCGATGACCAGGCAGCGACGGGGTTCGACGCCGAGATGACGCGCAGCGGCGAGGTAGCCGTCGGGGGCCGGCTTGCCGTGGGCGACATCCTCGGAGCCGACGAACCACCCTATGACCGACCCGATCTCGAGCGCAGCGACGGACATGGCGATCTCGGCCCGGCTCGAGCCGGACACGATCGCCGCTGGATAACGCCCGCCGAGGCGACGCACCAGCTCCACCGCGCCGGGTAGAACGTGCAGCCCTTGCTCGTCGACGAGGTGCTCGCGCTCGATGGCGGCGAGACGCTGCAACTCGGGCAAAGGCAGCTCGACTCCGCCGTGCGACACGAGGTTGGCGTAGATCTCGTTCCAGCCGTGGCCGATGACAAACTCGCGCTCGGCGTCGGTCATCACGCGCCCAAGACGCAACAACACCCTGGCCACGCTCTCGGCGCACTGCCTCTCGCTGTTCACCAGCGTGCCATCCAGATCGAAGAGCACCGCGCCCAACATGACTACCGCACAACCTACGTCGGCGCCGACGGTGTGGCAAGGCTGACTACACGATGGTAAGGTCGGGCGTCGCCGGGGTGGCGGAATCGGCATACGCAGGGGACTTAAAATCCCTAGGGGCGCAAGCCTCGTACGGGTTCGACCCCCGTCCCCGGCACCGACGCAGTTCTGGCCGTGACTCTGGCACCTCTACTGCATCTCTCCGACGCGGAGGTGCCCATGAGCCAGCCAGTGCGAGCGACGTTGGAGCAAGCCTACAGATTGCTCCGTGGCAGCCACAGCGACGGCATGGGCGATGCACCGCAGGCTTGGTTGGAGGTGGTGTATGCGGAAGACTCAATCGCGCCAGCGACGAGACAGTGCCTATCCGCGGACGACGTTGGCTGCCATCCACGCACCGTGGGTGTGTGGCGTAGTTGTCTTGGCTGAAAGCGACCCCGTCATGCGCCGTCAGCTCTCCGATGTCCTGCGCAGCGACGGCTGCGCGGTGGTCGAGGTAGAGGACGGACAGCGGCTGCTCGACGTGCTGGCGTCTGAAATCCTCTATCCCCACCCCATCGATCTCATCATCTCCGACGCGGGAGAAGCCGGTATGGAAGTGCTGGCCGGTCTCCGGCGTGCCGACTGGACCACACCGATCATCATGATCAGCCCCGAGGGCGACGAGAATTGTCGTCGAGCAGCGCGCCGACTAGGGGCAGACGCGGTGTTCGGCCTGCCGTTCGAAATGGATGATTTTCGAACCGCAGTGCACCACCTCAAAGAACATGGTGGGGCGTACTAAATTGTCTCAGTGCGACAACTTTACTCGCGTTCGCAGAGAATCAGATCGCGCTCGCTGCAGAACCGATCACGCCAGCCGTCGTTGGTACCGAAGTTGTTGTAGTGCAGCGAGATGACACTGCACGACGGGGGGATGGTGTCCGGATCGGGATCGGTAAACGCGTGGTAGCGACGGGACACGAACGACTCCGAGTTGTAGTCCCAGAAGGCGTTGACCTCCCCGGCGGTCTGATTGTTGGCGCGTAGGGCAAACCAGGCGAACACCGGCTGCACGCCGGAGTCAGGGACAATCGCCAGCGCGGTAAAGGCGGCTTCGGTCTCGGCGGGCTCATTGAGCGTCGCCAGGTGCGCGCCAAATGGGCGGCAAATGTCCTTGGCCTCGTCGAAGGTCTTGGTCGTCGACTGATCGAGCAAGAAATAGCAGTGCCCCGTGATGGGCGAGATGTGCGACGGAGAATCGCAGGTCCGGATGGTCTTGCAGGTGTTGGTGCAGGTGGGGCCGGGCGGGTCGCACTCTTCGCCGGGGTCGACGATCTTGTTGCCACAGGTGTGCTCGCAGACATACGGCAGCGTCTTGGCGGGTGAGGCCGGCAACATGCCCGCCGACGGCCAGCCGCAGGGAACGTCGTGCCAGCCGTCGCTGGCGAAGCTGACGCACTCTTCGATGTTGCCGCTGTTGTCGGGCTGCCCCCCGCCCCAGCCGTCGAAGCCGACGTTCTCGCCGGTCAGCCAGGTGAACTGGTGTGGCGTGGCGACCGGCGTGGTGAGGCCGATCCAGCTCTCCATGGGAGCCAGAGCGTGGACCAGGTCGTTTTCGCTCGACGAGGTGATGGACGCCAGCGCCCCGCCGGTTGCCTGACAGGCACGCTGCGCGGTGGACCAGTTGGCCACCGACGGGAAGCCGACGTAGCAATGGCCGGTCGCGGGATCGATGCGTGCCCCCGAGGAGTTGTTGAGATCGCCACAGGGCACGCGGCGACGGCAGCCCGTGGTGCACGTGGCCTTGGAGTTGGGGTCGTTGTCGTTGCCGGCGCCGTCGTCGCACTCCTCGCCCACGTCGACGCTGCCGTTGCCGCAGTCGAGCGGCACCGAGGCGTCGACGGTGCCGAAGTCGATGTCGCTGCAATAGCCGGAGTAGGTGCCGTCATGGGCGCCGAAGCGCCGGCCGTTGCCGCACAGCGAGTCGGGAAAACTGCAATAGCCGTTGGGCTCGCAGAGGCCGTTGGCGCCACATTGCGCGGTCGTGCTGCAGCGGAATCCGGGATCACTGACGCAGCCCGTGAGGGAGCCGAAGACCAAGATGGCCGCCAACGGAAGGCGCATCAGAACGTGACCGCGATGGGCGTCAGGCGAGCGACGTGTCCCTTGTCGCGACGCGCCACGAGGATGAGCCGCACGATGCCCGTCACCAAGATTCCGGCGCCGACACCGACGAGAACCAGGCCGCCGGCCCGCAGCCCCTCCGCACTCCCCAGCCGATCGGTGTATGCCTGATACGTCAAGGCGCCTTGCGGTGCGTTGGTCGCCGAGACACCGGCCAGCACGGCGCCGACCGCCAGGGTCAAGCCACCGGCGGCGGTGAGACCGATGCCGAGTCGATCCTGCCTCCAGCTCGTCCGTGTAGGTGGTGGCGTTGATGGAGGTGGCGGTGTCACCGTCGGTGGCGGCACGACGGCAGGTGGTGGCGGGGTCGGTGCGGGTGGCGGCGCGGCCGGTTGACCGAGCGCTTCTTCACAGCGCTTGAGGTTGAGGCGCGCCGCCGACTCTTCCGCGGAGGTGGGATCGCTGCCCAAAAACTTCTGGTAGAGCGCCATCGCGCTCGGACAGTCGCCGCTCAAACGCTCGGCCTGAGCCCAGGCGAAGAGGATTTCTCGTCGCGGCTCTTTTTCGTAGGCGGCACGGAACTCGGTGATCGCCGCCTCGTAGCGTCGCTGAGCGTAGTGTTTGAGGGCGGCGTCGAGATGACCTTGTGCAGCGGACCCAAGCGGCGCGGCCTCGGTCTTCGTCCCAGCGCAGATCAAAGCGACGATCAACATCGGAACCAGAAGGCGTGGTTTCATTTTGAAGGCAGCAGCGCGGAGTCTGGATCCCAGGAATTTGCTCGCGGGCGCTTGGCGCTGTGGTGATGTTTTTTGATCGGCATCTCAGCGACGGGAAGTGGGCTGGGTCGGACCGACGCCGTCGCCACGCGTGGAGGTGGAGTCGGATCGGGCGCGGGCGCGGCTGGAGGCGTGGCGATGGTGACCGCCGGTGGCTTGGCGTCGAGCTTGGGTGCACCTGGACGAAGCGCCAGCACGGTGATCGACACCGCCAGCGCGGTCACCGCCACCGCCGTCCCTGCGGCGACGAACGGCTTGGCCGTGAGCCAGTGCCACGACGACGGTTTGGCGGTCGCCATGGGCAGCACGCCGAGCGCCGCGCCCGAGCGCGGTTCCTCCCCGTCGGTCTCGACCAGCTCGACGGCGGCGAGGCTGGGGGCGAAGGAGGGCTCGTCATCGTCGAGGCTGCCGACAACATCGTGGGGGTCGTGGCCCAGCTCGATGAGGGGCGCGTCGGGATCGTCCGAATCGTCGACGACCAGCGTCAGCGGACCGCGCTCGCGATCGAAACGCGCCGCCGCGAGCTCGGCGGCGAAGAGCTGCTTCATGTAGCTGCCAAGCGCGATGGTCGAGGTCGGTAGGCGCTCCTGATGCGCCAGTGCGTCGAGCGCGAGCTGCATCTCCTGCGCGGAGCCGTAGCGCTTGTCGCGATCGCGCTGGAGCGCCTTCATCACGATGGCCTCGAGGCCGCGCGGATAGTTGGCCCGTCTCGACGACGGCGGCGGCGCATCTTCGGTCACGATGCGGGTCAGCGTCTTGAACTCGTTGTCGCCGCGATAGAGACGGGTGCCAGTGGTCAGCTCGAAGAGCAAGATCCCGAGCGCGAAGACATCGGCGCGGCGATCGAGCCCGTCGCCGCGGCACTGCTCCGGCGACATGTACGAGATCTTGCCCTTGAGGGTGCCGGCCTGGGTCTGCTGCTGCTGGCTGCGCGCCTTGGCGACGCCGAAGTCGACGATCTTGACCGCGCCTTCGTAGGTGACGAGGACATTGGCTGGCGAGACATCGCGGTGCACGACGAACAGCGGCGTGCCGTCGGCGCCGACCTTCTCGTGGGCGTAGTGCAGGCCGGCGCAGGCGGCCGAGACGATGGTGATGGCGTGCTCGAGTGGCATGAGCTGGCCGGCGCGCAAAAACGCGCGACAGACCTCGCGGAGGTCGTGGCCCTCGACGTACTCCATCGTGAAAAAGTAGGAGCCGTTGGCGCGGCCGATGTCATAGACCTGGGCGATGTTGGCGTGGTGGAGCTGCGCCGCGAGCCGGGCCTCGTCGAGAAACATCTGCACGAACTGCATGTTGATGCCGAGCTGCGGAAGGATGCGCTTCAACACCAGCTGTTTCTGAAAGCCGCCGAGGCCCTCAGCCTCGGCGAGAAACAGCTCGGCCATGCCGCCGACGGCAAGGCGTCGGATCAGGCGATATTTCCCGAGGCGACCGGCGACCTCAGAACTGGCAGTGGCGCGCATGGGCAGCACGCTCATTGTAGAGAACGTCGGGCGGTCAGACCAGTGAATTCTCCGAGGCTGAGCGGTGGCGTTTAGAGGGGATGGTCTGACTGTGCGCCGACTGTCAGGCTGATTACTCGGCGAACTCCATGAGATCGAAAAGACGCGCCGCGTCAACGAGATGCGCGACCACACCGCCGAAGCGGAGTGCGGCACCCACGTCGACGGGAACTGCCACGTTGGGGACCAATGGCTTGCCGTTCAGCAAGGTGCCGTTTTGCGACTCGAGGTCGGCCAGGTGCAGACAGCCGGGCGCATCAGCGGTTGCGATCAGAAAATGGGCGTGGAGCTTCGAAACCGATGGATCGCGGAGGACAAGGTCGCAGTTGCGCGCGCGGCCGAGCGAAATACGCTCACCGTCGGGATTGCCGGGGGCCTTTTGCAGCGCCAGCACCTCGGCGGCCCCGAGGTCCCCTCCGAGGTCGTGGTCGGTGTCCTCGAGCTCGTCGAGGTGCGCGACGGTGGTCTTGAAGCCCAGGCCAGCGGTGCCATTGCGCGCGGCAAACATCAGAAAGAGGCAACGATGACGCGCGACGAACTCCGCCTTGGGAAGCGATCGCGTGCTGTCGAAGTCCGGCAGGTTGGAGACGTTCAACATGGCTTTCGAAATATGCACCAACTCTATCGGCATTCCCAATTGGCAGTAGTTTGTGCAGCTGCTTGGCTGGCGCTAAGATGAACGCATGACCGTCGTGTTCACGCCCACCGAAGTCCGAGCCATCGTGCGTGCGCTGGCGGCGGTGGCAGCGGCGGATGGAGCAGTGCTCGGCCGCGAGGAAGCGTTTCTCGAGGGGTTTGCCATGGCCCACGGCGAGCTGATCGGCACCCATGCCCTCCTCTCCTCACCGCTCGACGACGCGCAGCTCAAGCTGCTCGGACAGGTTGTGGTGGATCCCGCCAAGCGGCGTCAGGTGGTGCTGCTGTGCCTGGAAATGGCGATGAGTGATCGAGAGTACGCACCGTCGGAAGAGCAGCTCGTGACCCGCATTGCCGATGCACTCGGAATCGATGCCGAAGAGCGCGGTCGGATGACGCTGGCGACGCAGTACAAAGTCGACAACGAAGGCACCAACCCCTACGCCCGAGGCTGAACGCCGGTCAGCTTTTGGGAGGCAGCGTGCGACCGTACATCGAGCGGGTGATGCGGCTCATGAGCCGCACTGCGGTGTTGCGTGGCAAGACGCTGCCCATGACCCAGGCGCCGAAACGATTGCGCCAGCCGGGCACCATGGTAGGCCCGTGTCCGAGGGCGGCAAGCGCGTCGACCACGACGGCACGCGGCTCCATGGTGGCGCCGCCGCCGACCGGTTGCGAGCTGACGTAGTTGGGAGTGCGGGTGGCGCCGGCGCGACAGGCGAGGACGTCGACGCCGCGTGGTGCGAGCTCCTGCCACAGTCCCTCCGCGAGGACAGTGTTGAACGCCTTGCTGGCGGCATAGGACGCGAGGAGTGCCGAGCCCTGCGTGCCCGCCAGCGACGACATGAGTAGCAGGCCGCCCGAGCCGCGCTCGGCCATCATGCGGCCATAGAGATGCGCGAAGACCACCGGGCCGCGACAGTTGACCTCGACGGTGCGGACCTGATCTTCGAGAGGCTGCTGGTGGAACTCGCCGATGCAGGAATAGGCGGCGTTGTAGATAGCCAGACCCACGTCGAGGCCGGCCACCGCGTCGGTGAGCACCTTGGCGAGCGTGTCGGCGGGCGCGGCCAGGTCGACCGGGACCACGCGGATTTCTGCTCCGTGCAAGCTGCGCAGCTCGGTGGCGAGACGTTCGAGCGGTTCTTGGCGACGGGCCATCAGCACCAGCGAAAAACCGCGCTCAGCCAGCTCGCGAGCGAACGCTTCGCCGAGGCCCTCTGACGCACCGGCCACCACGGCAGTGGGACCGTAACGGCTCGGAAACGCGACGTCCGTGGCCATGTCAGGTGCCGGTGCGGAGGCGAGCCAGATAGAGCTCTGGCAGGCGCGCAGCGACGGCGCCGCGGTAGATCGCCTCGACGAAACGCGGGCTGACTGGGCCGTCGAGAGAGGCGCGCTGTGGGTTGGTGGTGAACGCCGTGGCATCGATGAGCTCGCCGCCCTCGACACGGATGCGGACCGGACGCTCGACGGACATATGGGTCACGGCGCCTTCTTTGTGCTGGATGATCGGCCAGTCGGGGCCGGCCACCTCGAAGACCAGGCCGAAGACGCTCGCGCCCGGTTTGTCGACGAGACCTGCGACGCGTCCGCCCCACCAGCGCGACGGAAAATCGTAGACCAGGTCGACATCGGCCGCCTCGGCCAACGCGCCCGACGGCAGCTCGAAGCTCTGATAGCCGTGCTGGCCGCGCCATTCCTCGAAGGCGGCGCGGTCGAGGATGGTGGAATACGCGAAATATTTCCGCGGCGGATCGGAGGCGGCGGCACGACGTGCGCGCTCGACCTGTTCGTGATGGGCGTCCATGCCGACGTTTTACACCAGGCGCCGGAAGTGATCGAGGTAAGGCTACTTACATTCGAGTGCGTCAACTGTTTGTTACTGGGTCACCTCACTGACAGCGATTCCGTCAAGGCGATGACGCTGGGTGTCGCCAACCCCTTGCGATTGGCCGAGATCGGGATGGCCCAAGCCTTGCTGTGTCCAGATGCATGATGTCGAACGCAGCCAAGATTCCCCAGAGTGCAGGACGCATCCTCGTGGCAGATGACGAGCCGGCCATGCTGCTTTGTTACCAGCGCATTCTCGGTCCGGCCGGCTATGACGTCACCACCGTGCTCAACGGTGAGGCGGCTGTCGCCATGTTCGCCAGCGGCGAATTCGACGTGGTCATGAGCGACATCCAGATGCCGCTCATGAACGGCCTCGACCTGTTGCGGGCAGTGCGGGAGCGCGACAAGGATGTGCCGTTCATCTTTCTGACGGCCGATACGTCGGGGGTTTCGGCGATTCAGGCCGTCGAGGGACGGGCATCGCGCTACCTGACCAAGCCTATCAACTCCGAGCTGTTGCGGGCGGCCGTGAAAACCGCCGTCGCCGATGGGCGGGAGATGCGGGCGCGGCGCGGGATGGCGACGGTGACGTCGATCCACCAGGCGCTGGAGACGCGCTTCGAGAGCGCGCTCGACAAGCTGTGGATGGCCTATCAGCCCATCGTGCGTTGCACCGACAAGACGGTGTTTGGCTACGAGGCACTGGTGCGGACGCGGGAGCCGTCGGTGCCCCATCCGGGTGTGTTGCTCGACGCCGCGGAGCGCCTCGGTGCGCTCGAGCGGCTGGGGCGGGCGATTCGCGGCGCTGTGGCGTCGTCGCTCAATCCGGCGGACGACTTTGCGGTGTTCGTGAACCTGCACCCGATGGACCTTCTCGACGAGACGCTGTTCAGCCTCGACTCGCCGCTGTATCCGTTTGCCGCACGGGTGGTGTTCGAGATCACCGAGCGGGAGTCGCTGCGCAATGTGGCCGAGGCCCAGTCGCTGGTCCGGACGCTGCGTCAGCTCGGCTATCGCGTGGCCATCGACGATCTCGGCGCTGGGTATGCCGGGATGTCGAGCTTCGCGGCGCTCGAGCCTGAGCTGGTCAAGATCGACATGTCACTGGTGCGGGATATCGATCAGAATCCGACGGCGCAAAAGGTCGTGGAGTCGCTGGTGCGGTTGAGCCATAGCCTGTCGGCCGAGGTCGTCGCCGAGGGCATCGAGAAGCCCGCCGAGCGCGACATGTTGATGTCGCTGGGCTGCGACCTGCTACAGGGCTATCTGTTCGCCAGGCCAGGGCCGTATTTGCCGCCGGTCACCTTCTAAGGGGGGTCCAGCAGGGCCTGGGTGATGAGGTCCGCTGGAACTTCGGGCGCGGGGACGCGGTGGCGTGAGCGACGGGAGCCGAACCAGGTGCGCACGTCGGCGTCGAGGCCGACACCATGCATGAAGTTGTAGAGCGCCTTGCGTAGGCCCGGGCCGAGTCGCGCGTGATCGCACTCGACGGGATCTTCGAACGGGATCTCGTTGCGGGCGAAGGTGACGTGGGGCTCGGGTGCGAGGCGGATACCGAACAGCTCTGGCTGCATGCCGATGGGGCTGTGGGCGGTGGCGGCGAAGCGGTGCCAGAAGCCGGACTGAATGCAGCCGGCGGCGAAGAGCTGGCGCACGCGCTCGAGTGAATCGACCGTTTCTTGCTCGGTTTCCGTCGGGAAACCGTACATGAGATAGGCGTGCACCAGGATGCCGGCGTCGCCGAGCGCGCGGGTGACGCGGGCGACCTGCGACACGGTGACGCCCTTTTTCATGAGCGCGAGCAGCCGATCGGAGGCGACTTCGAGGCCGCCGGACATGGCCACGCAGCCTGACCGCGCCAGCAGGCTCGCCAGCTCTGGCGTGAAGGTCTTTTCGAAACGGATGTTGCCCCACCAGGTGATGGCCAGCTTGCGCTCGATGAGGAGCTCGGCCAGCGAGCGCAACACCGCCGGGGGCGCCGCTTCGTCCACGAAATGAAAGCCGGTCTGGCCGGTTTCCTCGACGAGCGCCTGGATGCGATCGACGAGCACCGTGGCCGAGGCGGGGTCATAGCGGCCGATGTAGTCGAGCGACAGATCGCAGAAGGTGCACTTTTTCCAGTAGCAGCCTCGGGCGACGGTGAGCTTGTTCCAGCGCCCATCGGCCCACAGCCGATGCATGGGGTTGAGCATCTCGAGCAGCGAGACATAGCTGCCGAGGGGCAGGCCGACATAGGTCGGGGTGCCGGTGTCGCGGTGGTCGAGGTCGGTGAGGGTGTCGGTGGTGGCAAAGACCACTTGGCCATCGCGACGGAGGTAGGTGCGGAGAAGGGGCCTTTTGCGGTCGGCGAGGTGATCGAGCAAGGCCAGCAGTGGTCGCTCGCCGTCGTCGACGGTGATGAAGTCGACGCAGTCGAAGATGCGCGGATCGGTCAGGGTGCGCAGCTCGGTGTTGACGTAGCCACCGCCGAGGACGACTTGCGTGGTGGGTCGGAGCGCCTTGATGACGCGGGCCATCCGCAGAGCGCCGTACAGGTTGCCCGGGAACGGCACGGTGAGGCCGACGAGGTCGGGCTGGTGCTGGCCAAGGAGCTCGGTGGTGATCTGATCGAGCGTGGTGTCGACGAGGGTGAGCTCTGGATCGCGGAGGGCGTCGTCGAGGGGATCGAACGTGGGCGCGCTGGCGGCGAGTTTCTCGCCGTAGCGGGACAGCTCGAAGCGCGGGTCGATGCCGTCTTTGATCATGTCGGCAATATCGTCGACGAACAGGCTGGCTAGGTGCCGGGCGCGGTCGGTGGCGCCGAGCTGGCCGAAGGCCCAGGCGAGTGGGTCTTCGTTTTCGTCAGAGGTGTCGAGCGACGCGAAGCGCGGGCCCTCGGGCAAGAGCTCGCGGCCAACGATGCGCAACGCCAGCGTCGGGTCGCGGCCCTGAAGAAAGCGGATGACCGGATCGATCAAGGCCACCATGGCGTCGCCATGCGCGAGAAAATGGGCGATGGGCGTAGGCGGCGTGGCGTCGGTCAACGCGGCGCGGGCGCGCAACGTGGCCAGCATCTCGCCGAGGCCGCGCGCCGAAAAAAGCCGTAAGAACAGCTCGATGGCCGGATCGGCCTGGACGACCTCCACCGACGGCGCATGGCGACGTAGACAGCCGCACAGGTACGCCGTCGCCGGGTACGGTGTGTTCAACTGTGTCATCGGCGGCGTGGCCAGGAGGATCTTCATGCCGAGGCTGAGCTTACTCGATGGCGCGAGATCGGGCTAAGATGCGGCGTGACCACGGACAAGATCAAGGTCGGCGACGGTTTGGCGACGTTCACCTCGGGCGATACGGTGATCACGCTGTGGCAGAAAGACGCCACGCGCGGTCGGCTGGAGTGGTGGAACGAACAGGTGGCGATCTTGGCGGAGCGTTCGCCGAACGGCATGGTGGCGCTGAGCCTCATCGCTTCGACCTCGGGCCCGCCCGACGCTGCGGTGCGGAAGCTCATGCAGGGCGAGTTTCGTCGGCTGGGGAACAAGCTGCGGCAGCTGGTGGTGTTGCCGCTCGGCAATTCGATCTGGGTGAGCGTGGTGCGGACCATCGTGCGTGGGACGTTGCTGTTGAGCGGCATGACCGACCGGCAGCAAGTGGCCTCATCGCTGCGCGACGGGATCGATCGGCTGCGGCGAGCGGGTGGGCCGGAAACGCCGGGTCGGGCCGAGATCAACGCCGCCGTCGCTGCGTTGCATCATGCGCTGGGCATGGCGCCGCTCGATGAGGCGGCACGGGAAGCAGTCTAGGCCCGCTGATAGCGGCCGCGGTATTCGGCGGGCGAGGCTCCGATGGCGCGACGGAGCATGGCGCTGAGCTGGGACGACGAGCAACAGCCGACCTTGACGGCGATCGACTCCACTTTCTCGTCGCTGTAGGCCAAAAGTGCGCAGGCAGCGTGGACGCGGGCGCGGACCAGCTCGCCGGTGAACTGGGTGTCGTGGCGGCGTAGCTCGCGCTGTAGCGATCGCGCGGAGAGACCGAGCGACTGGGCGGCGCTCTCGACGGTGGCTTGGCCGAGTGCGCCGCTGAGATAGTCGCGCAGCGAGCGCACCACCGCCGGAACCCCGCGGGCGTCTTCGATGAGCCGGTTGGCCTCTTCGAGGGCCTTGGGGGCCTCGGAGTTCTCCATCCACACGATGGCTTCGTCGATCGACGCGAAGAAGCGCACCGGGTGCTTGACGCCGACGAGCGGCATCAGGCCAGCGACGAAGACGCCGACCACACCGGCCGGCACGATCACCGCATGATGACGGACGCAGCGGCTCCATAGGTCCAGCCGTGACTTGACGAAATCGGCCAGCACCGACACCGCCGACCAGTCGAAGGTCTCCATGGCGCGGGCGTCCATGATGACGTCGAACTGAGGGGCGAGCTGCTTGGCGATGTCGATGCGGCGGGCCAGATCGCCGGCGTCTTTCTCGGTGGGCTGGCCCCAGTGCGCGCTGCCGCACAGCGTGGGCGACTGACACCAGACGAGATGTGTCGCGCCCACGTCGAAGCGGCCGACCGGATTGGCGGCAAAGTCTTCGAGGCTGCGTGCGCGTTTCATGGCGACGCGATCTTGGCTGACCTCGGCAAAAGGCGCAAGGGAGTTGGCCCGTTGACATGCTACGTTGGCGCCCCGAATCCGGAGGAGAGATCCCATGATGCGATCAATGCGACAGGCGAAATGGATGGTTTTGACGATGTGTGCGGCCAGCATGCTGGCAGCGACGGCGTTTGGCGATACGGCGGTGAAGGGTGCGGCGCTGACCAACCCATCCGCGGCCAATGCGACGGCCCCGGCGACCTTCAAGGTCAAGCTGGTCACCACCAAGGGTGACATCGTCATCGACGTACACCGCGACTGGGCGCCGATTGGCGTCGACCGGTTCTACAACCTGGTCAAGGCCGGCTACTTCACCGACATCGCCTTTTTCCGCACCATCAAGGGCTTCATGGTCCAGTTCGGCATCCACGGCGATCCGGCAGTGAACCGGGCCTGGCGTCCGGCACGCATCCAGGACGACCCGACGGGTAAGCAGTCGAACACCCGCGGCATGGTCACCTTTGCCATGGGCGGCGCCAACACCCGAACCACGCAGATTTTCATCAATTACGCCGACAACAGCCGGCTCGACAACATGGGGTTTTCGCCGATCGGCAAGGTCGCGGACATGAAGACCGTCGACGCGCTCGAGGGGTTCTACGGCGAAGGCGCGCCTGCGGGTCGTGGTCCGGCCCAGGATCGCGCGCAGAATGAAGGCAACACGTACTTCAAGGCCGAGTTCCCCAAGCTCGACTACATCAAGTCTGCTTCTGTTCTGCCGTAATTTCCCTGCGGATGCCGTGCTTGGGGCGGAGCCTCGGCCCTACTTCAAGTTCCAGCGGAAGTCGAGGCTGGGGCAGTAGGCGCCGCCGAGAGGACGCATCTCGATGGTGACGGTCTTGGTGGCGGCGACGATGGGGGCGGCGAAGTTGCCAGCGACGGTGGCGACATTGAGCGTCTGGCCTTCGCGACCCGGCTCGGTCTTGACCTCGGGCTCGGCGCTGGGACGGAAGGGGTAGCTGGCGCCGTTGTCGTCGACGAGCGCGAAGGTGTACGACTTGGGCAAAGCGCAGCGGTCGATATCGACGAGCTTGATGCTGGCGGCGATGGAGGACGCCGTCCACACGCCGAGCGTCACCGTGTAGCGGTGGTTCTCTTTGTAGGGGCCGATGTCATATTCCTGCGTCGACTCGAGCTGGTTGGGGCGCGTGGCTGGGTTGGCCATGTTGGCCTGGACCAGTGTCGGAGCGCAGCCGGTGGTGGCTACGAGGAATGCGGCGAGAAGTCTGGACATGGGCCGAATCGTACGCCTGATCAGACGGTCACAGAAGGTGCTGTGCCTTCACCTCGAGGTAACGCTCGATCAGCGCCGGGGTCAGACGCTCGGGTGCGACGTCGAGGACCAAGACCCCGTCGGCACGCAGGCGACGGAGAAGACCGTTGCGCCAGGCGATCATTTCCGCCGCCGCTGCGGCTGCGTAGAGCTGCCCGCGCGTGCTCTTGGCCTCGGCGGCGCTGTCGTAGAGCTTGTCGAGATCGGTGTCGCGCAGCATGACGAAGAGCGGCAAATGCCGAGGCTGAAGTGACCGGGCCAGGTGGCGAAGGGCTTGCGCGCCGCGCTCATCGGCCACTTGCGTGAACAGCACGAGGAGGCTGCGCTTCTTGAACGTCGACGCTGCCCGCGCCGCCGAGGCAAAATCACTCTCCTCGAGCTCGGCGTGCAGATCGTAGCTGGCGTGCACCAGTCGATGCGCGGCGCGCGGTTGCGGCGGCACCGAGCGACGGACCTCGGCGCCGAAGGCGATGAGGCCCAGGTGATCGTCCTGCCGAGAGGCGACATGGGCCAGCATGACGGTGGCGTTGAGTGCGTGATCGAAAAGGCTGAGGCCGTCGCGCTCGGCGGTCATGAGGCGCCCGCAGTCGAGCGCTAGCACGATGTTTTGATTTCGCTCGGCCTGATAGCTGCGCACGATCAGCTTGCCGCGTCGGGCCGTGGCGCGCCAATCGATGTCGCGGAACTCGTCGTCGGGGCCATACTCGCGCATGCGCTCGAACTCACTGTCGCCGCCGAGCTGACGGACCGTGCGCCACAGGGCCTGTTCGCGATCGGCGCGCGCCAAAAGCTCGAAGGTCCGCACCGCCATGAGGTCCGGATACACCCGGACTTCGTGGCGGTCAGCGACGGGATATTTGCGCAGCAACAAGCCGAGCGGCGTGGCATGCCGTATGTGGTGGTCGCCGAGCTGGGCCGCACCGCGCTTCTGCGGCCGGACGCGATAGCGGATGGTCACCATGCCACCCGGCGGCAACCTCACCGTCGCTGGCAAGCCTTCGGACTCGAACGTATCCGGCAGATCTTGGGCGACCGAGACCTCGACCGTGCGACGTGAGCGCGACCGCACCTCGAGCGTGACCATATTCCAGCGCCCCACCGACAGCACGCCGGGTGCGCGACGGGTGACGGTCACGAGGCGCTGGAGGCCAAACACCGCGTCGACGAGGACCGCAAGCAACACCACCGCATCGGCCGACCACACGGCGCGCGTCAGCGTCGGCTCCAACACCGCCGTGGCTGCAAGGCCAAGCGGGAGGAGCGCGAGCAAGATCAGGCGCCGCGACGGAATCATGCGGCGGCGACCACGCTCTGGGGCACGGCGACCTCGCGCAGGATATCGGTCACGCAGTCGTCAGCGGTCGTGCCTTCGAGCTCGGCGTCGGGCTGCAGGATGATGCGGTGGCGCAAGACAGCCGGCGCCAGGCCCTTGACGTCGTCGGGGGTGACGAAGTCGCGGCCAGCGACGGCAGCGCGAGCGCGGGCGGCGATGACCAGCGCCACCGCGGCGCGTGGCGAGGCGCCGACGGCGAGGGCGCGATGACGGCGGGTGCGCCCGATGATCTCGGTGACATAATCGAGGATACTGTCGTCGGTGCGCACGGCCAAGAGACCCTGCTGCATCGCCACCAGGGTCGACGCCGTGATGACCTCTGGCAGGGCCGATTCTTCGGCGACGCCGATGGTGCCTTCGAGGTGCGAGCGCAGGATCTGTTTCTCGACGAGCTGCGTCGGGTAGGTGACGGTCAGCTTGGCCAAAAAACGGTCGAGCTGGGCCTCCGGCAGCGGATAGGTGCCGTGCGATTCGATGGGGTTCTGGGTGGCGATGACGAAAAACGGATTGGGCAAGGGCCGGGTCACGCCGTCGACGGTGACCGAGCGTTCTTGCATCGCTTCCAACAGCGCCGCCTGGGTCTTGGCCGGGGCGCGGTTGATCTCGTCGGCCAGGAGCAACTGGGTGAAGATGGGGCCTTCGTGAAAGACGAACGCCGAGGTGCGCTGGTCGAGGACGTTGCCGCCGGTGACGTCAGAGGGCATGAGGTCTGGCGTGAACTGGATGCGGCGATAGGCGCAGCCAAGGGCCTTCGATAGGGCCCGCACGAGGAGGGTCTTGCCGAGGCCGGGCGCGCCTTCGATGAGCACGTGGCCGCCAGCGAGCATGGCCACCAAGGTGGTCTCGACCAGCTCCTCTTGGCCGAGGAGAACGCGGCTGATCTCGTCGCGAATCCGGGTGATGTTGTGGGCGATCTCGCTGATGGGTGTCATTTGGAGCCTCCGGTTTGCTGCAGGAGCTGAGCAAGCGAACGTAATAGGTCGAGCGGGCCGTCCTGGCGTTCGGGCGGGCCGGTGGGTGGTCGAGACGCGTCCTGCGCCTCGACGAGCAGGGCCATCACTTCGCCGAGCGGTCGGCCCGTGCGCTGGGCAATGGCTTCGGCCAGCTCGGACAGCGCGGCGCCGCGCGGACGAAGTCGCTGGCGGAGCTGCTCGAGGCACAGGGTGGCGTAGAGGCCGAGCGCATAGCGGCCCACCTTGCCGCGCGCATAGAGCGCCGCGCAGGCCAACACATGCTCGACGAAGCGACGTCGACCGGCCACCGGCGGATCCCGGCGCCGGCCAAACGCGGTGCCGCGCAGCAAACCAAAGAGCACGAGGACGAGGACCAGCTGGCCGAAGACCGGCAACAGCTTGGCCTGCAACAGCGACGAGGGCGGCAGCGGCGGCGACACCCCGGTCAGATCGTCGATGAGCTGGAGCTTTTTCGGCAGGCGGCCAAAGAGCCAGACCAAGATGGCCGCGTCGTCGCCGCTGACCAGGGCGGCGTCGGTGAGCAGATCGTCGTCGGCGAGGACCAGCACCCTGCCCTCCCCCGGCCAGCCCCAGGCGGCGTAGGACGATTCCATGGAGCCGATGCTTGGCGACAGACGGCCCTTGACCACTTGCTCGACGGTGAGCTTGAGGCGACGGCGACCGGGGACTTGCAGGACGAGGTCGACCTCGTCCTCGTTCAGGACCTCGGCTTCTGCGGCGCCACCGTCGGGCCCAAGGTCTGCGAGATCAGTGATTCCGATGCCGAGCTCGCTGATCATTCTGCTATGGCCAGCGACAATGACCACCCCTCCTCCCTCGACCCATTTGACGAGCGCGGTGGCCTGTTTGGGGGTGATGGCCGCGTCGGCCATCACGAGGAGGGGATCTTCCCCTTTGTCGACGGTGTCGAGCGATTTTCGGCGCGGGTGAATCTCGGTGCCGTGAGACTTCAAGAAGGCGAAAACCGCGGTCCGGCCGCTCGCCGACTCGGAGCTGCCGCGCGGCCCACAGCCGATGGCGAGCACAAGCAGCGCCAACACCCCACCTTGGGCCAGACGGTGGGCCAGGTTGCGCACGACGGCCAGTGCTTCCGTGAACAGCGACGGAGATGGCAGCTGACCGCCGAACTGTGCGCGTTCGACGAGCGCCATGATGCGGACCACGTCCGCGCGCAGCTCTGGGCGACCGCGCAGCTCCGCCACATAGTCGCCGTTGGTCTTGGACGGATCGAGATAAAGGCCAGCGCGTCCGAGCACTTGTAGCAGCGCGGCGTGGAGACAGGCCAGAGCCAGCGTCAGATTGCCCGCAGCGACGGCGGACTCGGCGTGGCGGAGGAGCCGGTCGATGTCGGTCTCGCCGACGAGACGCGCGTGCACGATCTCCGCGCCCATGGTTTGCTCTGGGCCCGTGTCGCGGTCGAGCGCCGCGCTACCTGGCGCAAAGCGACGCACCATGGCGAAGACCAAAAAGCCGAGCCCGAGGATGGCCACCACCCAGGGCACGGCCTCGAGGCCTCGGACATGGGGCAGGTTGAAGTCGCTCTCTTTGGCGGGTTTGGGCTCGGGCTCGACGGCGCAGGCCTTCTTCATGCCGGGGCAGCGCTCGCCGTCGATGTGCTTGCACCAGCGACGGTCTACCGGGTGCAGCCAGGTGGAGCCCTCCTTGCAAAAGCGCCGGTTGGCGACGAGCGCGTGGGCCTCGGCACGCGCGGAGCCGGCGTCGACCGGAGGCTTGTCGAGCTCGTCTTCGTTGGCGTCTTCGGCGTCGTCACTGTCTTCGGCGTTGCCGAGATCACGCCCGAGATCGGGCTCGTCGGCCTGTGCCAGCGACGGCAACAACACGCACAACGCCAGCAATAATCTCACGGCGTGCCCCGGCGGGCGACGATCGCTGCGAAGCGGAGCTGCAGATCCCAGCCTTCCTGACGCGTGCGTCCGTCGATGTAAGCGAGAAAACGCGCGGTGGCCACGTAGGGCACGCTGGCGAACCAGCCGGCCAGTGCCAGCAGCTCGGCGACGAGATGTTCGTGCTGTGGCGGAATGATCTGCAACAACTCCTGGCCGACCGCGAGACCGAGGACGACGAACGCGGTCACGAACGTGAGCCGGGCGGCGACCAGCCACAGCCAGGTCACGATGCGCGCACCAAGGCGCGACATCTTGGACGCACGCCACAGGCCGCCAAAGCCGTTGGCCCGTTCGAGCTGGACGACCTCGGTCACGAACAAGAGCTGACCACCGACGAGCGGCGTGATGAGCACGAAGGTCACCACGGCCATCAGCACGAGGCCCATGCCGCGCCCGATCACATGCCAGTGCAGGCGGCGCGCAAACTGGCCGAGGCCCTTGCGCACGGCGACATCGGGCGCGAACATGAGCTCGCCTGAGACGGCGGTAAAGGCGCCTTCGAGGAGCCCACCGACAGCAATCGCGCCCAGCCAGCTGGCGACGGGAAAGTCCAACCAGATGCGCAACGCTGCAAAGATCAGAAACGCCGGCACCAGCGTGACCAACGACAGCCGCCGATAGACCCGACGATCACGATGGCAGGCGCGCAACGCCAGATCGAGGAGCTCGAGCACGCCACGCGGACGCAGCACGAACGTCGCCGCCGAGAGCTTCACGGCGTGCCCGATCTGCGCCCAGCGAAACAGAAATAGGCGATGAGACCGAGGCTGATCGTGCTCGACGCCGTCCATTTGACCGCATCCGGCAGCGACGACGGCGACCAGAACGCCTCGATGCCGGCGGCGCACAACAGCATCGCCGCAGCGCCTATCACCAAACGCGCGATCTCGGGTGCGGCCAGCCTGAGGGCCGCGCGCCGGCTACGACCGCCGGGGTCGACCAGCGTGAGCCCGAGAGTGAGGCCGGCCACGCCGGCGATGACGATGCCGGTGAGCTCGAACGGGCCGTGTCCGCAGATGAAGGTGAAAATATTGCGGCCATGTCCCGCGGCAGCGACGAGGCCTAGCACGGCACCGATGATGAGGCCGTTGTAGAACAGAAAAAAGACGCTGCCGAGGCCCACGAACACGCCGGTGGCGAAGCAGCGAAAGGCGATGCCGACGTTGTTGTAGACGTAAAAGCCGGCCATGCCGAGATCGGTGCCGACGGCGCGACCGTCGGCGAAGCCTTTGCCGTAGGCTTTTTCCATCTGCTCCATGGACTCGGCTGGCAGCACCTGCGCGGCAAACGTGCGCGAGCCATAGGCGCCGGCAAAGCCGACCACTCCGGGCAAGACGAACAGCAGCGACGCGAACGCCAGGAGGCGTCCCCGGCGACGGAGAGCGGCCGGAAAATCGCGCCGAAAAAAGTCGAGGATGGCGCCGGGCCGTCGCGGCGGTGCGACGTAGAGTGCGGCATGCGAACGCGCCGCCAGCGTGTCGAGCATGGTCAGGAGATCGGTGCTGTAGCCCTGGGCTTGCGCGCGGGCCAAATCGGCGACGAGCGCGCGATGGAGGCGCATGGCGCGCGACATGGCCTCGGGTCCCTGCTTGGCCAGACTGCTGCGGGCCAAGAGCGCGCCGAGCGTGGCCCAGTCGGTGCGGCGCTCGGCGGCGAAGCTGTCCTCGTCGTCGTGTGCGCCACCACGCCCGCCCCCGACGGCCAGGAGGCGCGCCTGCAATACGCGGGCATGGAGGACTTCCAGAAAACGCAGCGGGTTGGGTGCCAGGACGCCGAGACGGCTGGCCAGCGTTGGCGCCACCATCGCCGCCAGCTCCTGGCGACGCAAAAGGCCGATGTCGGCGCGGCGCACGAAGGCGTCGAGCGCGTCCCACTCTTCGGCCGACAGCCGTGGGGATGCGGGAAAAGCCGCCAGCTCGTCGACGCTGGGCGGTGTGATGGGCGTGCGGCCCTGCAGCATGGTGCGGACCTGGACCACCACCATGGTGCCGGCCACGATGTCGCCGAGACGCCGAAAGTGACTGTCGCGTGCGGCGACAACGAGGCCGACCACGTAGCCAATCGGCAGAAAATCGGCGCCGCGCAACAGATTGCGCAGGACGATGTCGATGAACGATGGCGGCTGACCGCCCTCACGCACCACGCGTAGGCCGAGCGCGAGCTTGCCGATCGAGCGACCGCCCGACAGCGTCTCCGAGACCACGTAGTAGAGCCACTCGACGATGAACGCCAAGAGGAGGATGAAGCCGACGCCACTCTCCTTGTTCATCGCGAAGACCGGAATGGCCAGGATGAGCATGATCACGCCGCGGATCAGGAGGTCGAGGGCGTAGGCGGTGGCGCGACGGGCAGGACCGGCCACCCGATGTTGGAAGCGGACGTGCTCCGGCGTCTCGATGTCGACGACGGTATCGAGCGCGGCGCTCACGGAGAGTACAGAGGGGTGCTAGCGCGAAGCCGCGGACATCACTCCGACGACGATGCCGACGAGGATGGCGAGGAAGTAGATGCACATGAGGACCAGCGTCGAGATGCCGACCAGGCGCCAGAAGGACTTCTGCCGCACCATGGCTTCGGTGAGCGCGTTCATGCCGCCCCCTTCGAGGACCTGGCGCATGGCGCCTCCGAAACGGAGCAAGAAGAACGACGGGAAGAAGTAGAGGCCGCCGAGCACGACATAGAGGATGCCCATGCCGGCGCCGAGCGACGAGCTGCGGGTCATCATGCTGCCAGCGACGACGACGCCGAATCCGCCGAGCACCATGAGGCCAGCGCCCACGAAGCCGAGGATGGCGAGGAAGGTCACCCAGGGCTTGGTGGCGGCGATTGCGGCCATGATGCCTGGCGGGACCGAGCCGTCACCGGACGAAGCCTGGACGGGCGGAGAAAACGAAGACGAAGGCGCCTGATAGGGATTGGGGTCGCTCATGGTCGGACACTACCACAGGTTCTTTCCGTAGCGGAGCGTCGGGCTTTACCCGCGCGGAGCGTCGGAGGTTCGGAACCCTCTCAGGGTTCCGACTACTGCGGCAGAAAGGCTTGGACGGCGAACTCGCCTGAGCCGCGCTTGATCTTGGCTAGCAGCTTGTACATACCCGGCCATGCGGTGCAGTGGGACATGCGCGGGGCGATGGACTTGTCGGTGGTGTCCTTGATGACCGTCTTGCCGGTGGGGTCGACGAGATAGATGCTGAGCTGCTCGACGCCCATGCCGACGGTGCCGATGAAGGTGTAGCAGCGGCCGGCTTCGAGTGCGACCATGAAGGGCATCTCTTGATCCTTGGGGGCGAAGCCGCCGTAGACCACGGTGGCGGGCACCTGACCGACGGCGAGAGTGGCGGCGAGGGACAAGAGCTGGCGAGCCAGCTGCGAGTTGGCTGGCGGCGGCGCAGCGACGTAGCCGGGGGGCGGTGCGGCGTACTGCGGCGGCGGCGCATACTGTTGTGGTGGCGGTGCATATTGTGGCTGCTGGGCGACGGGGGCGACGTTGGTGAAAGCCTGCATGCCGAACTCGCCCGCGCCGCGTTTGATCTTGCCGAGGATCTTGTAGACGCCGGGCCAGCGCGGACAGTGGACGATCTTGGGGGAGATGGACTTGTCGGTGGTGTCTTTGGCGACCGTCTTGCCGGTGGGGTCGAAGAGATAAATGCTGAGCTGGCCGACGCCCGGACCGACGGTGCCGATGAACGTGTAGCAGCGGCCCACGTCGAGCGGG
>Ga0123338_10000273_pt1 | contig 53980 bp, 46 predicted proteins | sample grotaG_FD_89793 | JGI IMG/M metagenome (GOLD analysis project Ga0123338, IMG submission 89793) | Glacier valley bacterial and archeal communities from Borup Fiord, Nunavut, Canada, to study Microbial Dark Matter (Phase II) -... | ecosystem: Environmental > Aquatic > Freshwater > Ice > Glacier ... | reverse complement strand
GACGGGATCTGTGCCGCTAACGATATTGCGACCAGCGTCGCAACTAGCGCCTGTGTCCAACGAAACGCCGAACCGACAGCGAAAACGGAGACCGCAGTCGCAGCGCCTCCCGACCCGACCGAAACCCAATCCCTCCGCCTCAATGTTCACCAGGCGCGTTCAGGAACGAAGATTCGGTCTCCAGGCATGATCGGAAAGTTGGGGCGCTTTCCCTCCGCAATCAACTCGACTGGAATCGTGTAGGTGTCTTTGCCTCGCGTCACTTGGACCATGTTTTTTCGCGCCAGCGGTGTGAACCCACCACTCTGGGCGATGGCCTCGACGATCGTCATTCGTGGAGTGAATTTGACGTCGCCATTCCGAGTGACTTGACCGGAGACGGTGCAACGGAGTGAGTTGATCTCGACAACCGTCAACGAAACAACGGGATCCTTCAGATAGCCGTCGGAAAGGCGACCTTGGATTTCCTCTTGGACCTGTTTCTTGGTCTTCGACCGAGCGTCCACGGTGCCGATGAATTGCACCTCCATCTGGCCAGCGCTATCGAGCGTGTATGTGGCCTTGGAGTCCTTCGAGCCGTAGTAGATCGTCAACTCGAGCTTGTCGCCGGGGCCCAGCGCGAGCCGCGTGTCGTCGAAAGGTGCGGTCGTTGGGTAAACAACAGGCGGATTATCGCCGCAGCCGGCAGTGCAAGCCAGCGTAACCATCACCACTAAGGTCACAAGATGCATGCGATTGCAGTAAGTTGCCGAGCCCGAGCAGAAGTTCATGCCAGATCTAGGTGAACGTTTCTACATATGCCGGTACCAAACCTACGAGATTGACGCCCCCAGGCGGGCCGCGTATCCTTTCGAGAAGGCTTGACCCATGAGACGCTTGGCAAAAATCGTAGCTGTATTCGCCGCCTTCGGGACGATGACAGCCCTCGCTGCTCCAGACGCACCGCCGGCGCCCGTCACATCTGCTGCGCCAGCACCCTCCAAGGTGATGTCAGTTGGCGAGATGAACGTGTCTGCTGCAAGCCTCGAAGCACGGATTGAAGAGGATTCGCAGCAGGTGCTGCATCTGCAAGAGATTGCCAAGAAGCAGAAGGATGTCATCAAACTCAACTGCGTGAACGACCGGCTGGTACAGGTTAAGGCGCAGCGAAATATAGCCGACGAGACGCATGCACAGCTTGGTGCTGCTCTCGCCAAGAACAGCGACGAGCGTATCGGGCTGTACTCCCAGTTCAGCGCTACCGCAGATTCGATCAAGGATCTGCGCGAGCAGGCGAAAGCTTGCATTGGAGAGCCCGAGCTCTTCAAGCAAGAGTCAGGTGTCGTCGTCGACCATCCGCTTCTGCCGGATGATCCGACGATTACTCTGCCGACGGAGGGCGGGTCTATCGGCACGTTCGAGCCGCCGGTCTTTGCTTCTCCGTTCGATTGACCCAACTTCCCGGCGGGGATTGGTGTAGATCGCAGGCGTCGAGATGAACGCTGGCGAGGAATCGTTCCTCTAAAGCTCTGCCGCCGTGCCTAGGTTTTTCGCGAGAAGTCTCCAGATAGTCCTCGACTCGACAGTCTTGTCGGTCGCGTTTTGGCTCGCGTTCCTTTTTCGTTTCGAGTTCGAGATACCGGCTTCCCAGATCAAGTTGGTCTTGATTAACTGGCCGTACGTCATCGCTCTTCAGTACTTTGGGCTTTGGCTCTTTGGTGTTCCACGAATGTCGTGGCGTTACATGACCATGCGAGACGCAGTGCGCGTCCTTGCCTCGGTCACTGCTTCTACAACCGTCCTCGTCGGGATTCGCTTCACGCTCGAGGCGCTGACCGATGCGACGGTGTTGTTCATTCCGCTCGGGGTCCTGGCGATGAACTACGTGCTGGGCTTCCTGGGCCTCGTCGGTGCACGAGCATCGTGGCGCTTGCGAAGCGAGGTTGCGGACCGTAAAAAGCGGGAAGTCGATGGAGATCTCCACGACGTTATTCTCATCGGAGCTGGAGAGGCGGGGGTGATGGTTGCGCGTGAGATCTTGAGCCGTCCAGACCTCGGATTGCGTCCCATCGGATTCCTCGACGACGATCCGTTGAAGTCTCGTGCTCGTATCAGTGGTCTTCCTGTTCTCGGAAAGACAGCTGATGTTGCTGTCATTGCTGCACGCAAACGCGTCCGTCGCGTGCTGATTACCATCGCTAACGCGCCTGGTCAGCAAATCCGACGAATCACCGAACTCTGTCGAGACGCGGGCATCGATACGAAGATCATTCCCGGCATTTACGAGATCGTTGGCAATCGCGTGAATCTCTCGCGTATCCGCGAAGTGGCGATCGAAGATTTGTTGGGACGTAAACCTGTACAGCTCGACGAGGCAGTGATTGGCTCGACGATTCGCAGTCGGATCGTTCTCGTCACCGGGGCGGGTGGGAGCATCGGCTCCGAACTCTGCCGGCAGATTTGCCGGTTCGGTCCCGAGCGACTCATCCTCGTCGAACGCTATGAGAATGCGCTCTTCGAAATTCATCGCGAGCTTACTGCTTCCTTCCCGCACGTGCCGATCGAACCGAAGATCGCAGATGTTTGTGACGTCGCGCGCGTAACCCAGGTTTTCGAGTCCGCTAAACCGGGCTTCGTGTTTCATGCAGCGGCTCACAAGCATGTTCCGATGATGGAATGGAACCCGGGGGAAGCGGTCAAGAACAACATTGGCGGAACCCGCATCGTTGCGGAGCTATCCGATCGATTCGGTGTCGAACGCTTCGTGCTGGTATCCACGGACAAGGCAGTGAACCCGTCATCCGTGATGGGCGCGACGAAACGGGCCGCGGAGATCTACATCCAAGCTCTATCGCAGAAGTCGAGCACCCGATTCGTTACGGTGCGATTTGGCAACGTGCTTGGTTCTGCTGGAAGCGTGATCCCGATCTTTAGAGAGCAGATAGCGAAGGGCGGTCCAGTAACCGTTACGCATCCCGAAATGCTCCGATATTTCATGACCATTCCCGAAGCGAGTCAGCTGGTCTTGCAAGCTGGGGCGATGGGAGAGGGCGGTGAGATCTTCATCTTGGATATGGGCGATCCCGTTCGCATCGTCGATCTTGCTCGCGATCTCATCACACTGTCTGGCCTGCGTCCTGACGAAGATATCGAGATCAAGTTCAGCGGAGTGCGGCCCGGTGAGAAGCTTGTGGAAGAACTTTCGACGAGCGCCGAGCATGCCGACAAGACGAAGCATCCCAAGGTTTTGATCGGTCGCATCAAGCCTCACAACCTCCAGCCTGTGGTCGAGGCGATCACGAAGCTCTGCCAGATCCCAAGCGATGACGCGGAGCAAATTCGGGCCGGTCTTGGTGAACTCGTGCCCGAGTACAAGGTGGCTCGTCCCTCACGAACGGGTATGAAGACCAGCGAAGCGTTGAAGCCGGTTGAAGCGACAGTCGAACCCGCGCCGGGTGTGCCGCGTCCGTCGAGACCCGCACCCAACTAAGGCGAAGCGGCCTTCCGTATGCGCCTCGACAGCGCAAGACTCGGCTTCTCGACGACCTTGTAGAGTACTTGCGCCGCTACCAAGCTCGCACCTGTACCGATCGCGAGCAAGCAGAGCTGTCCGCCGCGTCCCGCTGGAAGCCGTATAGCGTGCGTTGCAAAATTGATCGCTCGTCCACTAATCGGAAGATGAACGAGGTAGAGGCTGTACGAAATTCGTCCCAGCCATTGAAATACGCTCCCGCTCAACCAGACGGTGAGTTTTGCGCGATTCCCTGCGTGCCAGATCAGACAAGTCGTGACGATCGCTATGGCCGTGCTGAGGTTTTGCATCGGCGTCGCCAAACTGAGCGAGAGGGCACAGATGTAGGTAAGCAACCAACCGGAGTGAAGCTCTGCGTAGACCGTCCAGTACGCAAGCACCCCGCCGAAGAACAGATACCAGTAGCGAATCAGGAACGTGTTTTGAGCAAGCGCATCGCTATAGTACGGGGCAACTAGCGAGAGTAGCAGCATCGGCGCAAAGATCGCGATAGTGCCGAAACGCACAGGAAGGCGTTGCACGATCGCGAGCAGCAGGACGAACGCGAGGTAAAGCTGGATCTCTACACACAGGGTCCAAAAGACGGCAACGATGTGGCCGTATCCGAAGAACGACTGGCTGTAGATCAGGTGCGATACGACTTGCGGGGCCGACGGGTACTCTGAGGTTCGTTCGTGCATCAACTCGCGCGACACGGCGATCAGGACCAACTCGAGTGCGATCGTGGCCCAATATGGCGGGTCGAGCCTGATGCTCCGTCGCAACACGAAGCGCCCGACAAAACTAGCGCTGATTGCCGACCCTTGAACCGATGCCGCAATCGCAAAGCCGCTGATTACGAAGAAGACAGCTACACCTACGTCTGCGTGGTGCAGATACGCATGAAATGGCTCCGGTAACCTTGGGCTCGAAATGGGCGCGTAAAGTGTCTTCTTGTAGACGTGAAACCATACGACGCTGAGCGCAGCGATGCCGCGGAGCGCATCGACGAAGACTGCTCGTTCCTTGACCTTAGAGATCATGGGCGCTCGATCAGACCCCAGTATTCTGAAAGCGCGTCGACCACGCGTTCTGCTGCGTGGCCGTCCCACCCATCGATCGGCCGTTTTGCTGGACGCGAAGCCTCGAGCGCGACCGCAAGAGCACGCTCGAGATCCTCGCCCACCAAGACGTTTGTCCCTCCAGTAATGGTCACAGGACGCTCGGTGCTGGTTCTCAAAGTGACGCAGGGAACACCCAGAAACGTCGACTCCTCTTGGACTCCGCCCGAATCAGTAACCACTACGCGGGCTGAGTTCGTAAGCGCCAAGAACTCGTGATATCCGACGGGTTCGACGAGCGTCAGTCTCGAGTTGCTCGTACCGGCGCGTCGAAGTTGCTCTAACCGTTTGCGAGTTCGTGGATGTACCGGAAAAATAACAGGCATCGCTGATGCCAGCTTCTCCAAGAATGCGATCAATGAAACCAGGCGCTCATCGGTATCGACGTTCGACGGTCGATGCATCGTGACCAGCGCATACTCACCAGACTGAAGTCCGAAATCGGAAACCGTTGCCAGTTGCAGCGCCTTCGGCAGCTGCTGCACGACGGAGTCGATCATCACGTTGCCAACGTATCTAACGCGGTCAGACGGGATCCCTTCGCGCGCGAGGTTTGTGAGCCCTGCTGGTTCGCTAACCAGTAGAAGATTCGAGATCGAGTCAGTGACTACTCGATTGATCTCCTCGGGCATTGAGCGATCGAACGAGCGGAGCCCAGCCTCGACATGCGCCACCGAGATGCCGAGCTTCACAGCGACCAACGCCGCTGCCATCGTCGAGTTGACGTCACCGACAACCACCACGCCTTTGGGAGGCTGCGCATAGTCAAGAAGCAACCTCTCGAACGCCGTCATGATTGCACCCACCTGTGCACCATGAGTGTCGGAGCCGATTTGCAGGTGAACGTCTGGTTCCGGGATGCCGAGTTGTTCAAAAAACACTCCCGACATCGCGTAGTCGTAGTGCTGACCGGTATGCACCAGGACGTACGGCGCGGACGTCCTTTGCTCGAGTGTCGCGATGATCGGCGCGATCTTGACGAAGTTGGGTCGTGCTCCAGCGACAAAGACTATGGGGGAGTCCATCTAGAGCTCAGCCGCCATCGCGCCGATCGCAGACACGACAGCCGCAAGCTCCTCGTCTTTCATCCCCGGGAAAATCGGTAGACTCACGAGCCGAGGCCACAAGCTTGCCGCCGTCGGATAGTCGCTCGGTTCGAGACCGTATTTATCTCGATAGTACGGCTGCATATGCAGCGGCATCCAATGAACCGATGCACCGATACCGCGTTGCTTCAGTCCGTCCATAAACGCGTCGCGTCCAGTGCGCCACACCGAGAGATCGAGCCGCAGCGAAAACAGATGCCATGAATGTCGCCGATCTGGGAGCTCGGTGGGCAGTTCTAACCCTGGGATGCTGGCGAGCCGCTGACGATACTCATTCGCGACGCGTTTTCGATCGCTCCACAGTTCCTCGGCGCGTCCCAGCTGCACTCTGCCAAGTGCCGCTGCCATATCGGTGATGTTGTACTTGAAGCCAGGTGCGACGACTTCGTAATACCAAGAACCGGCAGAGGTGAATCTTTTCCACGCATCCTTCGACATCCCGTGCAGCGACATGATCCTTATGCGTTCCGCCAACTTCTCGTCGTCGGTCACCGCCATCCCGCCTTCGCCGGTGGTGATACATTTATTCGCGTAAAACGAAAAGCACGTGAGTTTCGAGGTTGTTCCCGCGGCTCTCCAGGGCGACTGATCGTCTTTCCGAATGAACGCTGGCAGAGTGTGGGCCGCGTCTTCGATCACGGCGATGCCGTGTAACGCGGCAATTCGATTGATCTCGTCGACGTTCGCCATTTGGCCGCCATAGTGCATCGGGATCACGGCTCGAACTGGGCCGTGATCCGAGGGGACACCGGCAACCTTTTGTCCGTTCTTTAGTCGATCGAGAATCTCCTCGAGGGCGTCGACGTCGATGCACTGAGTCGCGTCGCAGTCGACAAATGCAGGGATCGCGTCGAAGTAACGGACGACCTCAGCCGTCGCGGCGAATGTCATCGTTGGCACGACAACCACGTCTCCACGCTCGACACCAACTGCCTCGAGAGCAAGATGGAGCGCCGCCGTACAGGAATTCAGCGCGATTGCATATTTCGCTCCGACGTAGTTCGCGAATTCCTTTTCGAAGGAGCTTGCATTTGGACCCGTCGTCAGCCAACCCGATCGCAGGCATGTGACGACTTCTTCAATTTCGCGCTCGCCAATGTTCGGACGAAAAAAAGGGACGTTCATGAAGCACCTGTGCCGTTGTCGTTTAGGATTTCGATCCGTCTCGTTGCTTCTCTGATCACTAGCTCGTCCTCATCGGAACGATGTCCAAGCACCGCGCGAATCGTGCGAACGATCACCCGCAAGTCTTCTTTTAAAGAGACCCGTCGAACTCCACGGAGCGCGATCCCGAGCTTCAGCGGCATGATCACTTCTTTGTAAGCGCGCTCGCGGTCATGCGCCGATGCCAGCAACCGCTCTTCGTTCCGAAATGCGATCGACGCGAGATCTGTAAGACCGGGACGAACTTCGAGCAGCTCGCGAAATTCAGCGCCATAAGTGGTGGTGTAACGCGCAACCTCGGGTCGTGGACCGACGATGCTCATCTCGCCACGAAGGACATTCCAGAGCTGCGGGAGCTCATCGAGTTTTGTTCTTCTGAGTATTCTCCCGATGCGTGTAACGCGTCGGTCATCGCTGGCTGTCACCGTCGGGCCGACGGCGCTAAAGATCATCGTTCTAAGCTTGAGCGTCTCGATCGAGGTCTGGCCTCTACCTACGCGCACTTGTCGAAAAATTGCAGGACCAGGCGATTCCAGCTTGATCGCAACCGAGAGGACCGCCATCACAGGTGCGGTGGTCACGAGTCCGGCAGCAGCGATGGCAATGTCGAACAGTCGTTTTGCGTCAGGCATGGTGGGACACCTCTCGAAGCAGCAACTCCCAGCGAGCGAGGACTGGCGCCCAATCGCACTTGGTGGCGAGAAGGCGCGCCGTTTGCGAGAGGTGAGTTGCGAGCATCGAGTCGTCAACGACCCGATTTATTGCCGCCGCCATTTGCGCGGGATCTCGAGGTGAGACGAGCAATCCGTTCTCCTCATGCGTAACCAGATACGGGATTCCGCCGACGTTCGTGGTGACGACGCACAATCCGCATGCCATGGCCTCCAGCACCGACACCGGCGTGTTGTCGATATTCGTCGTGTTGAGAAAAATGTCGCCCGCTTCGAGATAGCTCGGCACTTCGTTCTTTGGAATACCGGGAACAATTCGAAGCGAAGAGCCCAATCGAAGTTCGCGTGCGCGAACGTGTGCCCTCACGAGCGAGCCGTCTTTGTCGGCCCCGACCATCGTCAACGTCGCGTCAGGATGCTTCTTTCGAACAATCGAAAGCACGTCGATCGCGAGAATCGGATTGTAGACCTCATGAAACGCCCGAATCCAGATCAGCCGCGGCGAAGCCTTGGTGCGATGCCTGAACGGATACTTGAAAATGTCGACTGCGTTTGGAATCACAACTGTGGTCGGTGCGACTTCCTCTAGTTGCTCGACCAAATAGCGAGACGGGGACGTCACTGCCGCTGCGGAATCAAACAGTCGTCTGGTCCGCTTCGGCCACTTTCGAGCGAACGCTGGAAGGTTTCCACCGTGCAACGTCAGCACGTATGGTTTGTGGAGCCGTGCTAATTCCGCGCACACCATTTCTGACCAAACGAACGCAAGTCCCGAAAAGACGTCGATGTGAGCTACATCGTACCTGTCACGGGCAGTCCAGGCAGTTTTCAGCATGTCGATCATCCGGTCGAACCGACCTAGCCGACTCGATGTACGGAGGGTCTGCCACCCTCGTCCATCCAATTGGTCCGTGAGCTCCTCGCAATATTGGCGGTGGCCCGTCTGTCCCGAGAGAAAGTTGCCGACGAATAAGACTCCTGGACGGTTCATGCGGCAGCTGTTCGCTTCGACGAGACGGTGACTAGCGCGAACGCTAGACCGAAAACAACGGCGGGCGCAGCGATGCGAGTCCCATAGATTCCGATCGACGCTGCAAACCAGAGGATGAGCGCTACCGTATTTGCTCGGTTGACGGGATCTTTGGCTCGTCGGAACGCTCGACTGGCGAGAACCAACAAACAAACGATCGCGAAAGCCCCGAACAGGCCGTGTTCTGCAAGCATCCGACTGTACTCGGTGTGCGATGGTCCCTTGAGAAGTCCACGCTCGGCCCGAAGCTTCGCTCCTATACCGGGTCCGACCCCGAGGATCGGGCTCTCCTGGAACATCTCGAACTCTGAACTAACGAACTGGTCGCGTCCTGATGACCGTGTGTTGGCATAGCGCTCGCCAAGCTTGCCCGATGTGAAGCTGTCGAGCTCCGGTGCGACCACATAGTTTCCTAGAACGAAACTGACGAGTGCAATCGCGAGGACGATCACGCGACTGCGTCCGCTTCGTCTCACTAGAAAGAACAGCGCGGCGCAGATGCCTAGGAATGCGAGCGCGATCCCCCCGCGTGAAAACGTGAGAGCGGCCTGAGCTGCAGCCGTAGCCGCAAGCGCTATCAGCGCTACGCGAAATCGCCACGCCATCGTTCGTTCGACAACGATCAGCAACAGAAACATCGCCGAAAGACCCAGCACGGCAGCGACTTGGTTTGGCCCGAACGATCCACTGGTCACAAAGCTCGAGTTGTTGCCGAACGCCAAGTCCGTAACTGACCGCGTAGACACCAGGGACAACGTGGCGACTCCGACGACAGGACCAATGAATCCCCAGAACCCTTGGTGGAGCTGCTCGGTGGTCAGCCGAACGTTTGAGAAAAACAGAACCGCGACGCAGATCGCGAGCGGCCCGGAGAGATAGAAACTGACAACATCACGTGCTTCATCAAGGTTGAGCGTCTCGAATGTGATCAAGATCGACGGAATGAGCACGACGAAGTACAAGGTCGCGACGACGCGGTTCTCCTTGAGCTTCATGCGAAGCAGCGAGATTGAAAGAATCGCGATGATCGAATACTTACCGAACTCCCAAAAGACAGATGCCCCTGTCATTCGCCATAGGACTTCAGCGCCGGCGATGTAGCAGACGACGAGCGCCAGAATTCGCATGGCTCGTGTCGTGAGCGCCAGCACTAGTCCGACACCCAGCGTGATCACCGCATGCAGCGTTGAAACGATGGACGACTCGCGCATGACGAGCGCGAGCGGTATGTGGGCGGCCAGAAACAGCGCCGCAACTGCGGCCTGAACATTGGTGAGACTCGCGACCGTGGTCTTCGCGATCGGCCCGTGGTGCCGGTTCAGTACCGCCACTCTAGGTCGTCCTCATTGCAGTCTCGTAGATCCGATACCAGCGATGCATCACGTTTTGGATGTCCCACTGCGAGGTCAGAATCTGCTGTCCAAAGCTGGCGCGTTCTCGTCGTGCATCTGCAGGCAATTCCACGAGCTGATCGATGGCCTTCGACAATTCCGTAGAATCGTTGGCCGCCACGAAACCCTCGACACCAAGTTCGTCGAGTTTCCTTCCAATATCTCCGACACGCGTCGAGACGATCGGGAGTCCAGCCGCTAGGTACTCGATCAAAACCAGTGGACCCGACTCCGTGTGCGAGCTCAACAATCCGAAGTCAACCGACCGCAAGATTTCCGGCACGTCAGTCCGCGCTCCTACAAATACAACCCGGTCTTGCAGACCAAGCCGCTGAACGAGCTCACGGCATTCACTGGCGTATGTTGGATCAGGCTCGGTTCCGATGACCAGGACCCGAATGTGCTTTGCCGACGAGCACAACGCGAGCGCTGTGATCGCTACCTCGATTCCCTTGGGGCGGCGAACCGTCGCTACGAGCGCTCCCACAAGGCCATCAAAGCCGACGTCTAGATCTGTGGTCGATGCTTTCCTGAGGCGGTCGAGATCTAGACGATTTTCGATTGTGTGCGCGCGAGCCGCCGGCACGCCTGCCTTGATCGCCCAGTCGGTCAGCCGCTGGTGCACGCCGACGTATTGATCAATGTAGTGCCCACCGATCCGGAACCACGCCGGAACCGCAGTATCCGTCTCGATCGTTCCGTAGTGGTCATGGAACACGATCGGAATGCGGATGAGCTTCGTCGTCCGCATTAAGAGTGCGAGCAGTAGCGACGAGCGCATGTGAACGTGGAGAACATCCACGTTGTGCGCGCGAATAAATGCGGCAAGTCGGAGTAGAGGACGAAGCGCAAAACGTCTTCGACGACGCAAGACGACCAGTTCGATGCCTGGTGCGAGGTCGAGAGCGAGACTGACGTTGTCGCGTGTCACGCATACAGAAACACGATGGCCATCCTTCGCGGAAGCGTTAGCGGTGTCGACGAGCATTCGCTCCGCGCCGCCGAGTCCGAGGCCATCGATTAGATGTAGAACGTGCATCGTCCACTACCGGAGAGGGACGCAGCGGTCCGCGCTGCTAGTGCGGCGTGCACTCGTTGTGCGAGAAGTCGATCGCAGTCCACGAGATATTCGCGTTGGACTCTCCGGTCGCGCGCTTCAGCGTGACGTTGTTGTCGGTCACGCTCATCGTTGCGGCCGCCTCACCAGGCACATCCAAGTCCGCTCCGGCGTAGTCTGTTGCGCCAGAGGATTCGCCGAGAACGGCTTGGGCTGTTCCGATCGCGACGCTCGATGCGGAGGGAAGGTTCGCGACCGTGACCGTCTTCGTCGTTTCGGTGAGTGCGAAAGCGGTTGTCGCCTGGCGGGTCACGAACGGCAAGGTGACGAGCTCCCAGGACACATTTAACCCGGAACCGTTCAAGTCACGCTGCAGCGTCAGCTGCGTGTTCGCAGAAGATGCTTGCAACATCACTGTAGCGGCAGCGATGCCGCTTGAATTGTCGGTGGTGTAGCTCGCGAGGAGAAGTGGTCGCGGAGAAGCTGCGACGTTCACGACATGTTGGGTGTCCGCAGATGCGAACGCCGTCGTCCCACGTTGAACAGTTGCGCCATCAACAGTGACGATCTGCCACGCCACCGACGTGCCCGGGACGGCGGTGCTGATGTTCAACGTGCTGCCATCAACGAGTTGTGCTCGCGCGAACTCGTTGTTTCCCCATCCAGTTCCGCCGTTAACAATTCCGCCGAGGAGCACAAAACTCTTCGCCGTGTCAACCGCAGGGGAAAGCGCGATGATCGACGGGTTCGTGATGTAGGTCTGCGCCTCCCCTCGCTGCACCGAAACCCCAGCGCTGAAGGTAGCGACCGTCCAGCGCACGTTGATAATGCCGAGCCCAGTGTCCGTACCCGCATTGTTTCGTGAGCACTCGACGCCGGCCACCGTATTGGCGGCGAGATCCGCAGCCTTGAGCTCGCAGAGCACGCCACCGTAAGCAGGCGAAGGCTCCCGTTCGTTCACCGTCACGAAGAGCACGCTTCTACCGAGCGCGACCGTCAGAGGCGCGAAGTTCGCAGCCTGAGTCGCGTCAAGCACCAGATCGCCGCTCGCCAATGCCTCGAGTGCGGCGTTGGACGAGCAAGGTGTCGGGCCATCTGGAATGCCGTCCGTGGCAGCATCAAGGACGGCGCCATCGACGCCGCCATCCGTATGTTGGCCAGGATGAGAGTTGTCACCGCAGGCGGCGAGCATGAGCAGGATGACCGTGGGCTTTTTAAACATGGCAGGCTTTGAATCCGGAGGTGCACGGGAAGGTACCCGGTTCTCCTGGTTAGGTTAAGTGTGCTTAAGAGGGCCGTTTGTTCAATCGGACAGGGAAAACGTCGGCAGTGCGTTTCCCCACAGGTTTCAGGTATTTGATCGTTGAAGTCAGCGACCCAATTTGGGTAGATCAATGGCCGACACCAATGGGGCTGCACTTGACGGCTGCGTGACCTGGTCGACTCTGAGAGAGAAACCAAGTCCCGCAGGCTAGGAGAGATGGAAATGTTTACGCGTATCGGTATCGCTGCCTTGATGATCGTCGCCGTTGCGTGCGGCGGGGTGGACTCGAATTACGGAACAGCCGCACAAAACGTCGGCACCGCAGCCGTGTCGACGGACAAGGCTGTGTACCAGCCTGGGTACCCCATCACGTTGAGCTGGTCAGGTTTGCCTGGGAACCAGTTGGACTGGGTTGCGGTCGCGTACGCAAACTCGCCTGTCGACTCGGGTGTCCGGCAATGGACCTACGTGAATGGCCAGACCTCAGGCTCGCACGTCTTTGACCCGCAGCAGCCCGGAGCCTACGAGGCCCGTGCCTACTCCGATAACTCGTTCGGCATCATCGCGACGTCGACGTTCACGGTGAGCGGTGCGACCGTATCGACAGATAAAGCGATTTATTCGCCGGGGGACACGGTTCAAGTGACCTGGGCCGGTATGCCCGGAAATCAGCAAGACTGGGTTGCCGTTGCCAATGCTGGAGCGGCGCCTGGGCAGGTCGCCCAGTGGACGTACATCAACGGTGCTGCGAGCGGTACGCACGGGTTCACCGGTCTCGCTCTCGGCAGCTACGAGGCGCAGATGTACTTCGACAACACGAACACCCAGCTCGCTACGTCGAACTTCACGATCGCTGCTGCTAACGTGTCGATCGCCAGCGATCAGACGACGTACGGCGTGAATGCACCGATCAAGCTGAGTTGGACGGGCATGCCGGGCAACCAGAAGGACTGGATCGGCATCACGCCGGCCAACTCACCTCCGGACACGAATATTGTTGCATGGACATACATCAACGGCGTTACGGATGGTTCGTACACGTTCCCTGGCCTCAACGCTGGTGACTATATCGGTCGTGCCTATCTGAACAACGACACGAGCGTGCTCGCGACCACGGGCCAGTTCACCGTTTCGAGCGCCACCGTCACTCCAACAATTTCGACGAACGCTTCGAACTACCTCACCAACGCGCCGATCACGGTGTCTTGGAGCGGTCTGCCCGGAAACAACACGGACTGGATTGCGATCGCGGCGGCAGGCTCGGCTGACTCCAGCGTGCTGGAGTGGCAGTACACGAACGGGGCTACGAGCGGTTCGATTCAGTTCAACGGCTTCTCCGCCAACGGCGGGTACGAGGCCCGAGCGTACGTCAACAACACCAACACGGTCATCGCTCGCTCGCCGTTCACCGTCTCTCAGCTTTGTGTGTCGGCAGGTCAACAGCGTCCAAATCTGAGCAGCCTGACCAGCGGTGACCTGACCATCGGTTTGGCGGCAACCGAAGCAAGTGCCGCACTGTCGAATTCTTTGAGCACCAGCGTACTGTTCTTCACGACGAGCGAGAACGAGCCGTCCCCCGCGTACGGCGCTGTGATGTGTGAGTTGCGCGCCGCCGACACCACTCGTCCCGCGGGCATCACCTGTTTCCGCAACAACGCTGGTACCGATTCCGGCTCCGGCACGATCACCGTCCACTGGACCGTCGCAACCTTCAGCTCGGGTGTCACCGTGCAGCGCGGCGAAGCGCAGACCTACGCGTCAAACCCGACTGATGCTGCGCTGACCACCATTGACCCCAGCAAATCGTTCGTGCTTCTTGGGGGCATGATGAACGGCGGCAGCGGATGGGGAAACAACGAGTTCGTTCGCGCTCAAATTCTCGACGCAAACACGCTCGAGTTGCGCACCAATGTGACCGGAACGTCGGTCGCCTGGCAAGTAGTTCAAATGGACGGCTCGTCGGTGCAGCGCGGTTCGACGACGTTCGCCTCGGCGGCTACGCAGCAGTCGGTGACCGTCAGCACGATTCCGTCGGGCTCCATGCTCATGACAAGCTACACCACCGACAACCCGAGCGGGATCGCGGCCGCAACTCTGATGCTTCAGGGTTCGCTCACCGACTCCACGAGCTTCATGTTGCAGCGCGCTCAGGGCGGCTCAAACCTCGACATCTCTTGGGAAGTTGTCTCGCTTCCATACGCGACCCATTCCGGTATCGTTGACTTCACGGCGGGGCAGTCGTCGCAATCGCAAACGGTGTCAGGTATCGCGGCCTCCTCGAGCGTCGCGGTAGGCACCAGCCAGAGCATTCTCGGTCAATCGACGGGATCGACCACCTACGCGGGTTCCTCCTTGGATCTGCCGGGCGAGGCATCCGCGGCGATGACGACCGGGGCCGGCTCGGTCTCGTTCATGCGCGGCACGAGCCAGGCGTCGGCCGAGATTCCGTTCACTGTCATCGACTTCGCACACGACTGCACGGGCAACTAATCGCCCATTTGGTGGCCGGACATCGCGCCACTGCGATATCGTTTCCGCAGTGACAGCAGCGCGGGGACTACTGACGGTCGTGTGGAGCGCAAGCGTCGTCGCGTGCGGCTTCAAACCTGGCGCTTCGGTGGTCGATGCCCCCCCCATCGATGCGGTGCCTCCCGATGCGGTCGCATTGCCGGTCAGTTGTCTGGATCTCCACGCGAGGACGCCCGAACTAGCAAGCGGGCCATACGAGATCGACCCAGACGGACCCGGTGCTGAACCGCCTTACACGGTCAGCTGCGACATGGACACCGGTGACGGTGGATGGACCCTGGTGTTTGTCGCCGACGTCAACATCGTGGATGGACCACAGGCGTACAGCGTGACTCAGCCGATTCTGGACGGAGCTCAAGACGTGTTGATCGCGTTTCGAAGCTCGGTGGGGGTTGCGGCGGCAAACTACGCAACGTTCCCGATGCCTGCCCTATGGCGCAACGACACACCGTTCAATTACCAAGCGAATGATCTGCCGCTGCTGGCCAAGGTAAACGGATCGGCGACCGCCATTGCTACAACACTTCGCTACGGATACGCGAACTACGCCAACTACTGCACCGACCCGTGGAACACCGCGAGCACGCTAGGCCGAGTTTGCCTCACCAATACGATGGCTCCGTACTACACGAGCTTTCGATATCCGACGGGCGACTTCTGCAACAGCAGCATGATGGATTGGCGCGTCGTTGATTGCACGGCCGAACGCCGTTTCACGATTGCGGTTCGCTAACCAAACGGTTGCTTTTGCAGGGCAAATACCCTGCGGCAGATCCCTTGTCGCCGAAGGCCGCGGGCGTATAGTCCCGCGCGTCGCCTGAACACCAGACGGTGTCCGGGCACTTACGTGGAGAAGTTGTGCCCGAACCGAGCGCGAACCCGTCCGTTGAAACGCCGCTCGTTGCGGTCGACGCGCAGCTCCTGATTTCGCACGTCTCGAAAGTTGTATTGAAGCCGTCGTCGGGTTGGGTACCGATTCGCTTGGGCGAATTGTGGGAGTACCACGAGCTTCTCTACTTCTTGGTTTGGCGTGATGTGAAGGTCCGTTACAAGCAGACTCTGCTCGGCGGGATGTGGGCGATCCTTCAGCCCTTGCTCACGATGGCGGTGTTCAGCCTGTTTTTTGGGCGACTCGCGAAACTGCCGTCCGACGGAATCCCGTATCCGATCTTCTCGTTCGCAGCCTTGGTGCCGTGGACCTTCTTCGTAAATGGACTGACGGGCGCTGCACAGAGTCTTGTGGGAAGCGCGAACCTCATCAAGAAGGTCTACTTCCCGCGTCTTGCAATTCCGATCGCGGCAGTGCTCGCCGGCGTCGTCGACTTCGTGCTCGCCTTCGCGGTGCTGATCGTGATGATGCTGATCTATGGCATCACCCCTACGATGCAGATCGTGTGGCTTCCCGCGTTCCTTCTGCTCGCGATGATCACGTCGCTCGGATTCGGTTTGTGGCTGTCAGCGTTCAACGTCCAGTTTCGCGACGTTCGCTACATCATTCCGTTTCTCGTTCAGATCTGGATGTTCGCTACGCCTATCGCCTACTCGAGCAATTTGCTGCACGGCCCATGGCGTACGGTTTACGCGTTGAACCCGATGGTCGGCGTTGTCGATGGATTTCGATGGTCGCTTTTGGGAACTGCGACCGCACCAGGGCTCGCGATGCTCGCATCCACCGGCGTCGCAATCATCACGCTCGTCAGCGGTGCGTACTATTTCAGGCGCATGGAGCGGCGTTTCGCCGACGTCGTGTAGCGATGACAGCTGCGATCGAAATCCGTGATCTGGGCAAGCGCTATCACATCGCCGCGCGTCGGTCGGCAAAGTACGAAACGCTTCGCGACACGCTAACCGCGTTAGTCCGGCGTCGGGATCGCGTCAACGCGGGCGCCGATACCGAGCTCTGGGCCCTCAAGGACGTTTCTTTGACGATCGCACCAGGCGAAACGGTAGGGCTGATCGGCAGCAACGGCGCAGGCAAAAGCACGCTGTTGAAAATCCTATCTCGCATCACCGAACCAACGACCGGTGAAGCCGTCATTCACGGTCGGGTGGGCTCGCTTCTCGAGGTTGGAACAGGGTTTCATCCAGAGCTGAGCGGTCGGGAAAATATATTTTTGAACGGCGCGATTCTAGGAATGCGGCGGCGGGAGACCGAGCAGGCCCTCGATGAGATCGTTGCTTTCGCCGAGGTCGAGCGGATGCTCGACACTGCGGTCAAACACTATTCGAGTGGCATGTACATGCGGTTGGCGTTCGCCGTCGCTGCCCATCTAAAGCCCGAGATCATGATGGTTGACGAGGTGCTTGCCGTAGGAGACGTCGCCTTCCAGCGCAAGTGTCTCGGTAAGATGGGCAGCGTGGCGCGCGAGGGCCGCACGGTGCTGTTCGTTAGCCACAACATGCAGGCGATTCGCACTTTCTGCGATCGCTCGATCTGGCTGCGCGATGGACAGGTCGTTCTCGATGGTCCCAGCAGCGAGGTCATCGACGCATATCTGAAACTCGGCCCGAGCAGTCAGGACTTGGTCGGACTCGAGAGCACGATCGCGGCATTGCCACCTGACCCGGTTTTTCGATTGCGCCAGATATCGCTACATCAGGTTGACGAACAAGTTCTCGACGTCCTCAGCGGACGCGCCTTGGAGATTCGAATCGAGTACGATGTGTACGAGACGACCCCGGGGCTGCATGTGACCGTGGGCCTTTGTGACAACGAAGGCACACTCATCTTCGAGACGCTCCACAACGGTGATGTGGATGTACCGATCGTGCACCGAGGACGGCACATATCCCGTGCGGTGATTCCTCCCGACTTTCTAGCGCCGACGACGTACGAACTCCGGGTCACTGCCGGTATCGCGAGCGTCAGAAGAATTATCCCTGACCTCACGCTGCGACTTCAGGTGCAGGCGTCAGGACGCGTAAACCGCGCGTACCCGGGGTATCCCCCGCCCGGTAAGCTTGCTCCGCTGATCCCTTGGTCTACCGAGTCTTCGGAGCTCCCCCTTTAACCATGATCGAAACACCATGTCCAAAGTGTGAGGGTGCTGGAAAGCGGACTGTCTTCGTAGGTAAGGACTACCTCCACAAGCTCCCAGGCGAATACAAGGTCGTCGAGTGTGAAGACTGTGGGATGTGGTTCCTCAATCCGCGTCCCGAAGACGAGGATTTGGCGGGCTTGTATCCCGCTGACTACTCGCCGCACGTCATGCCGGCCGAGTATGTCGTCTCTGACGACACTGCGGCGCGATTGGCTCAAGACTTTGGTTACGACCACCTGGCTCGCCCGATCCCTCGCCGACAATTGCTCGAACCTCTCGATCGTGCACGATTCAAGTGGAAGGCTGGAGTGGGACTACTCCCAGACTTCGTTTCGGATGGTTCGGTGCTCGATATCGGTGCCGCATCCGGCTCTCGATTGTTGGAGCTTCGTGCGCTTGGCTGGACCAAGCTGCACGGAATCGAGCTTGTTCCGGCCGCCGCCGAACGTGCTCGTTCTCGTGGTTTGGATGTTCGTTGCGGCAGCGTCGAAGACACGCTCGACAGCTTCAAAGACAATTCGCTCGATGTGATCGTCACCAATATGGTGCTCGAACATCTCCACAATCCGTTCGATATCGTTCGTCGGATCTCATCGAAGCTTCGTCCCGGCGGGCAATTTCTCTTTTCTACGATCACGCGCGATTCGCTTGATGCGAAGGTCTTCGGCGACTACTGGGCAGGCTACGATTTTCCTCGCCACCTGGTGTACCTTCGGGACGCGGACATCGAACAAATGATCCAAGGGCGCTTCGAGACAGTGGGGAGGTACCACCATGCTGCCGCCCAAGATTTTGTAAGGCCTGCCACATGGCGAGCACACGAAGGTCGATGGCTTGATCGCGTGATCCTGGGGTTGAACCATCACGGCCTCCGCTATCGCGCAGCCTTGCTCATCGCCTGGGCCGGCCTCTCGTGTCGCGTGTCTTATCGCTGTCGCGCCAACCTGGCCAGTCAACGAGTTTAAGACAACGACGGCCACCGCTTACCGAGCCGTCGTCTTTGACATCGAGATCACTTCAGTAAGACGATGCGCTGATGTGCGGAATTGCGGGCGTGATGTGCGACGAGCCGGGTGTTTATTCCGACCTGCCACGCCGAATGATCGCTGCACAGTCTCATCGGGGACCTGATGCAACCGGGGTCGCGACTCCTGATTCTCACCTGGCGGTTGGACATGCTCGCTTGAGCATCGTCGATCTCACCCCAGCTGGAAATCAGCCGTTCGTAACTGCAGACTCCGTCCTCGTCTACAACGGCGAGATCTACAACCACCTAGAGCTACGCGCCGAACTCGAAAAACTTGGCGCCAAATTTAACGGCACATCCGACACCGCGACGCTTCTCGTTGCGCTGCAAACGTGGGGAGTCGAAAAGACTCTTCCTCGGATTCGAGGCATGTTTGCCTTCGCTTTTTATTTGCGACGCGAACGCACCCTTTACTTGTGTCGCGATCGTCTCGGTATCAAGCCGCTGCACTATTTACGACGAGCCGGGAAGCTCTACTTCAGCAGTGAAGTTAAGGGACTTCAGGCGGTTACAGCGACACCCGTCGACCCCATTCGCGCGGTTTTTTCGATGGCTAGCGTCGCAGATGACTCGCTCGATCGCACCGCATTTCATGGTGTGAAGCAGGTTGCGCCAGGCACCGCTCTAAGGTGTGTCATCGGGAGCAATCCGACTGTCCATCGGTATTACTCACCGATCGATGACCTCGATGAGGCGCTGTACCGAGAGCTCGAGCGCACGCCCGAATCCCGGATCGTAGAAATTTTTGCATCCGAGATCGAGCGCTCGGTGCAATCGATGTTGATGTCTGATGTAAGAGTCGGCGCTTTCGTAAGTGGCGGCATCGATTCAAGCGTCATCGCTATCCTCGCAAGACGCTCCGCTAGCGACTTTCCCCTGTTCTCTTCGAACGTGGTTGGTCCGGAGAGCGAGATCGAAGCCGCAAGACTTCTCGCGCGTGCGATCGATGCACCGCTGCACGAGTCGGCCTTCGAACCCGCAGATTTCCTCGCCAATTGGGCCCGGGCCACCTGGCACTACGAATGCCCAATTGTTCGGCACATGAATGCCGTGCCCTTTAGTGTCGTCGCGGGAGTTGCACGATCGAACGGGGTCAAGGTCGTGCTCACCGGGGAAGGGGCTGACGAACTCTTCTTCGGATATCCGAAGCTCCTGACCCGGCGCTTTGATGGTCTCGCCAAGAGCCCCGTCGACACGCTGCTCTCTCTGTACGGTCGCGTCCCTGGTTTGCGACAGCATCTCTGGCCTACTCCTTCGGACCAACCTGATGACTTCATCAATCTCCTCACGCAGGACTATCAGCGACAGCGGATCCGCGAGGCAGCGATGCCGAAATTGGCGTTCCTCGGTGAAGAAGCTGCGCGCGAGCACTACCTCACGCTGCAGATGTTGCAAGAAAGCCTGCACTCGTTGCTTCACCGAAATGACCGGATGGGCATGAGCCACAGCATCGAAGCGCGCTTTCCGTTTCTCGATGAGCGAATCATTCGGTTCGGAATCAATCTTCCAACCAAGTTCAAGATTCACTGGTCCAAGCGGCTTCACAACTACAAGCACCCGTTTCTCGTGGATAAGTGGGTGGTTCGTTCGATGGCGAAAAATCTGCTTCCCCGCTCGCTCGTAAAACGCCGAAAGAATGGCTTCCCTCTGGCCGGCTATCGTTCCGTACAGCTCAAATCGACGTTCTTCCGGAACGGATACGTGATGGAAGCGCTTGGCCTTACCGACGCGACGATCGAGTACGTGTTGGCGAACGTAAAGCCGATGTTTGTCGGTCGACTCGGAGCGGTCGAACTCTTCGGCCGCATGTACGAGCAGGGATGGACGGTGGACCGAGCCACGTCACACGTCCGTGAGCATGCAGCGCTTCTGAACTGAAGATAGGACGCGAGCCAGCCGTCAACGGCGAAAGAGCTTCAGCGCGCGCCGACGAACTCGCTCGCCAAGAAACCGAATGTGCGCGCGTAGGCCCGGGACTCGGGCACGGGAGAGGTGAAAGAGCGACGTAGGCGGCAAAGAAGGCGTCGAGATCACCAACGTTAGCGCGGCCGCTAGTTCATCGAAGACGTGAGCCAACGAATGCTCGGCGCGGACTACAGTAGCTCCGGCGTTCGCGATCTGAGTTCGCAGTGTTTCGGACTCGACTAGCGTTCCGATTTTTGAAATCCACTCCTCATCGTTCGATGCGAGCATACCTGTGACCCCGTCGTCGATCTTGAGCTCGCAGTCGCCGGCTCTCTGCGCAACAGTGGCGACGCCACCGGTCATGTAGAGGAGTGCCTTGTGCGCTCCTCGAATCCGGTAGTCTTCGATGTCCTCAGGCGGCGGATAGATTCCGATGTGCATCGCAAGGATTTCGCGAATCATCACGTCTTCGTCGTACGTCGCGATCGTTCGCGAGCGTACGAACTTCCAGTCGGGCAAGCGCTCACTGCCGACCCCGAGGAGCACGAGCTCGACCTGAGGGTGCAGTTGCGCTACCGCCTCCAGTACGAACTGAAAGTTCCGAATTGCGGCGATCGTGCTCGGGCTACCAACCCAACCGATGACGATCCGGTCGGAAGGTGCGAGCTGTGATGTGTGTCGTACTTCAGCAAAGCGCTCGACCTGCGTACATACGGGGATGCTGATCACGCGATTGTTGAAACGTCGCGCGTATGCGCAGACGTATTCGTTTTCGCTGAAGACAGCATCCGACAGCGCCAAAATCTCCTCGAGGTCCCACCAGCCGGTTCGCCGATATCGCCATTTCCACAGCGCATCGGTGAGGTCGAAGACTACTTTCGCTCTCTGTGCCTTGAGCCGCCGCACGAGGCGAAGCGAACGGATCTTGACGAGATATACAGCGTCGACATCTCTCGCTTTGAAACAGATCTGATCCTCGCTACACGTGGTCGCGTCGACGAATTCGACCTGCCATTGGTTAGCATCGAACGCCTTCTGAAAACGCAGCCCTCGAACTTGGGTCGTGGCCCGTCCAGCGCTGACGTCCAGAACGATCAGGACCCGGCGATTTAGGCCGGAGGACATTTCCGAAAGATCACGTTTTTGCTGATCTCGACGTAGCCAAGACGTGACAGCTCGGATCGAAGCTGTTCGAGCTTCGGGCTCACGTGCATGAACTCGGCCTCGTGATCGGCAACGTTGGTGAGTAAGAAGCCGTTCGGTTGAAGAGCTCCATCGAACGCCTTCAGGTACTCCAGTGGCCGGTGCACGTGTTCGAAGAACTCGGTTGCCACCACGACATCACAGGTCGGTAGTGATGGGATCGGTGCCGCTGGGGACGCTTCGAGAAATGTGGTTTCGAGACCGAGTCGTGGCCCGAGCCAAAGCAGAAAATCTCTTCTGATTGTCGGAATGTCCACGAGCGAGAGGCTGACCCTAGCGGTGCTTTTTGCGAGCTCCATTCCGAGGCTACGAGAGGCGCTGGCAAGCCCGCAGCCAAAGTCGAGAATTCTGATTTCCTTCTGGCCGGCCAAACCTGCGACAATAGGATTTGAAGCTGCCCACGAAGGATCAGGCTTTGCGAGCATTCCCAGGAAGTGCATCGGGGCGTGCATCGCATATGCGCTCCAGACCTCCCTTTCACTGTCATCGCTGAACACGCTCAGAACTTGCTGCCACTCCTCGCTCGCTTCACGAAAACGAGGACTGCGATGACCGTACGAAATTGCGTGCCAAGAGCGAGCGTAGCGCTCCCGGCTTTCTTTCACCGAGATGCCGAGCCGCTCTGCGTTCCATTCGCAGAAAAACGCCTGGATGGGATTATGAGGCGGATCGGTTCGATCTTGGAGGTACCGACGAACGGTTCCTCGCGCCTTTTGCATTCGCTTCCGAAGCGCTAGCTTTGTCCGCATAGCCTCACGGCGGCCTTGATATCACATGAATCGAGCGCCAACATTAGGCACCTCCACGTGCAGCAAGTTCCTTCTGACACCACCGTCGATAGCCTCCGCCGAGTTGCGTCGACCGGATCAGACGAACCAGTCGTAATCTGGGATCCATCCCGAGGGGACTTGCCACTTGTGATGCTGGAAGCGTTCGTCAGATCGGGGGATGACGCCTGGGTCCCACAATCGAACGCTGAGGTGGATGACGACGATATCTTTCGATTCGTCGAGCCGCTGCAAATATATCGTCGTGTTCCCGACCCAGTCGACGGTGCCGTCAATTGGCGCCTCTCGATGAACGCGACATTCTTGCGTGCCAGCGCGCTTCGGCGATTTGGAGGGCCTCGGCTCGGTTTCACGTCCGTGGCCGGTGCCTTGCGAGAGATGGGATATCGCTGGTTGAACCGCGGGGCGGTCATGCGCCAACGCGGCCTTCTCGGAGCTCAGCAGCTGGCGCAGATCCCCCTCGAAGACCGATACCGCATGTTGCTGTATCACTACACAGCCAAATGGGCGCGGTACGCGTGTGCACGCCGGGTCGTTCTAGGTGCATCGCTTCGTGCTGAGCTCGTTGCACTACAGAAAGCATCCACGCAGGTTGAGGACGACCGAGCGTATCCGGCGCCGACCAAGAAGTTCGCCAGGGAGCTCGAAGTAAAGCTCACCGATCATCCGCGGGTCACGGTTGTTCTCCCCACATTTGGCCGCTACCGATACGTGGCCGAAGTTCTCGAAGACCTTCGCCGTCAAACGATTCCAGTGAGTGAGATCTTGATCGCCGACGGCAACACCGGCGACGACCGAATGGCCGAAGCCTACAAGCCGTTCAAGGACTTGCCGCTGGAAGTTCTCTGGGTTCCGGAGCCAGGTACGTGCATCTCCCGAAACGCCTGCTTGGCGCGCGCTACTGGCGAGTACATCTGGTTTGTCGACGACGACTCGCGTCTCGCGACGGACAACCTCGAACAACATCTTCGCGTGCTGCAGGCATACGGAGCAGATGTGTCTGTTGGTCCGGCATACACTCGCGAACGTCCAGCGTTGCATGCGGATCAGCAGGACATTCGGTGCACGTTCATGGATTGCGGTACGACACTGGTCCGTCGTGAAATGCTCGAACGCGTCGGCGGATTCGACATGCAATTTAACGATCGCTTAGCGGGTGAGGATGGGGAGCTCGGAATCCGCTTCGTACGCGCGGGCGGGCTGGTCGTCTCGAATCCGTTGGCGAAGCGGTTCCACTATCTTGCTCCAGTCGGCGGCGCACGTGCATCGACGAACAACGTGCATCGCTGGGTGCGATGGACGCTGCGCCCGCGACCCATTCAATCGATCTATTACACCGGGGCGCGTCACTTCGACTCCGCGTCTACACGCGAAGGCGTTTTTCAAACCTGGGTCTTGGCTGGCTGGAAGCGCGCAGATGGCGTCGCATCCACTGCAAAGTGGAAGGCAAAGACATTCGCGGCCGAAGTGGCGGCGCTCCCCATTTCCCTCGTAAGGTTGGTCCGTTCCGTGTCGATTGCTCGCGGTATGGCTAAACGGGGCCCTTTGATCCCCGCCTTCTCTCGTATCAAATCTTGAACACGATGGCCCTCCTCGACGACCAACCTAGGATGCCGTCCGACGCGACGATTGTCCTTTGCGCGGGATCCATCAACTTTTTGGACCTGCCCATCGCAACCAACCGATCGAACGCGATGATTCCAGTGAGCGGTAAGCCGGTCATCGCCTGGATCTTGGATGACCTGATCTCGAAGAAACTCTCGAGATGTACGATCGTGTTACGCCCGGAGAACCAACATCTCCGAAGCTTCGTCGAACGTGCGTATGGCCGCCGCTTGGACATCTCGCTTGTCGATACCGATAGCAGGACGATCAACGAATCGTTGCTCGCTGGCCTTCGGGTGTCGCCGGATGCGAAGTCCGTGCGCGTCGTGCTCGGCGACACCTTGATCCGTGACCCGTTTACGGTCGATGGGGACTACCTATACGCAGTCGAGGTCGAGTCTTCGCGAAAATGGTGCTTGTTGCGGGTCGACGATGAACATCGCATCGTCGAATACATCGACAAGAAGGCCGGCGACCTGCAGCCCCATCTCGGGTCGGCGGGCTTCTATTGCTTGTCCGATGGTGCCTTGCTTGGTAGGTGCGTCGCGGCCGCAGTTGCAACAGGTGAACGAGAACTATCGGATGTGCTCCGGAGATACGGAGCTCATCGACCGATCCAAGCACGCGGGGCGCGTGAGTGGTTCGACTTCGGTCACATCGAGGCACTTGTCGATGCTCGTCATAGATTGATCACGCCGCGTTACTTCAACTCGATGAAGGTGGACCCGCTGCTCAAGACGATCACGAAGGTCAGCGAGAACGAAGTGAAGCTTCGCGACGAACGAAATTGGTATCGCGACATTCCCGATCAACTGAAAGTACTCAGCCCTCGCATCCTCAAGGAGGAGGAGATCGACGGGCGACTTCAGATCACACAAGAGTATTACGGATACCCGACCCTCGCCGAACTCTACCTATACGGCGATCTGCAGCTCGATACGTGGCGTTCGATCCTTCGCTACGTCTTGCGAGTCCATTCAGAATTCCGGAAACATCGAGGGACGCTCGAGCGACATCACGTTCGCCATATGTACGAAGGAAAGGTCCAGGAACGCCTGTCTACGCTTCGTGCCCAGGACGCGATGTGGGCTCGGCTGCTTGGCTCACGCACGCTGCGTTTCAACGGAGAGACGCTTCTCAACCTTCCTGCGCTTACCGCCGAAATCGGGTCTTGGGCAAACCAGCTTGCTGACACGGCGGAGATCACCGTTGTTCACGGTGACCTGTGCTTCTCGAACATTCTGTTCGACATCAACAATCAGATCTTGAGGCTCATCGATCCGCGGGGGTCTTTTTCAAAGAAAGGGATCTACGGAGATCCCCGCTATGACGTAGCGAAACTGCGCCACTCGGCTAGTGGCAACTATGACTACATCGTCAGCGACATGTTTTCGCTCGACGCTGGCGAGCAAGAATATTCGGTCACGATTCATCAGAACGAGTCAGCGAGCGGAGTAGCTCGAGAGTTCGACAAACTGATCGTGGAGGCTGGATGGTCATTGGCTGACATCCGGGTGATCGAAGCGCTGCTGTTTATCTCGATGGTCCCGCTCCATCGGGACCACCCTCGTCGCCAACTCGTCATGTATCTCACGGGCGTGAAGCTTCTGAACGACGTGTTGGCTCTCGAAGCTGCCCGATGATCCTCGTCGTGCCGATGGCTGGTCGTGGCTCTCGAATGGAGCGAGCGGATATTCCCAAGCCCCTTCTCCCAGTAGCCGGGCGCACGATGGTCGACTGGGCCCTACGGAGTGTTCGGTCTATCCCGCGTTCGCGTATCGTCTTCGTGGCGCTCCGCGAGCACGAGCAGGCTCATGGCGTGTCAGCGCGTCTACGGCACTTGGAGCCTAGCTGCGATGTCGTACTTCTCGACCGTGTCACAGAGGGACAACTCTGCACCGTGCTCGCAGCACGCGAGTTCATCGATCGAGACGAGGACGTTCTTGTCGCTAGCGCGGATACCCTGGTGGAACAGAACTTGGCGTCAGATCTCCTGGCGCGCGCACCAAATATGAGCGGAATGCTCTCCGTCATCGACGTGCCGGGCGAACGTTGGAGTTTCGCAAAAACCGACGGAACGACGCGCGTCGTCGAGGTTGCCGAGAAGAAGCGAATTTCGAACAATGCCAGTACCGGCATCTATTGGTTTGCGAGTGGTCGAGAGCTGATTTCGTTCGGCGACAAAATGGTGTCGGACGACGATCGAACACGTGGCGAGTTTTATGTCATGCCGCTCTATGCACGTTACTTGGCAGCTGGCTTGCGTGTAGACGTATCGCAAGCGACTGCGATGTGGGACATGGGCACTCCAGAAGCACTGAGCCGTTTCGAAGAAGCGGTCGCGAAGGGCGAGGTCTCTTGATCGACGTCACGGTGTTTGACGATGTCTCGTTGATCCCGAGCTTCTGGCTGTTCGGGTTCGTCAAGCTCCAGGAGTCCGGCAAGATTCGATTGCGCTGGCGCCACGGGCGCCAGTCGCCTGTTTCGAGTGAGGCGTCCAAATGGAAATCTGTCGTGTTCCTCGCTCGCGAGGGAAAAAAAGAGCGCCTCGGATACATCGACATCTTCGACAGCTTTCGTAGCCTCGATGTCGAAACGATCGCGAAGTGCGACGCCTACTTCAAATTCAACTTCAACACGGAACACATCAGCTCAACGGTTCCTGTCGAGCTCGCACGAAAGGTTCATCCCATCGGGTTCTACTTCCCGATCGCACTGGAGCAGGGAGCCCACGTTCTATTTGCGGTCGCTCGAGCGGCAGTCGCCGGCTTCTTTGGAAGAAGATCTTCACTCGTCGAACGCGTCAAGGATGCGCGGCGTTCCGCGCGGCAACGCATTGAGCTCGACACTCGATACTTCAGCCTCGCTACCTATCGCGAGACGCTGGCCCCGGTTCGAGAACGCGATCTCGATCTGTTCTGGAACGTTGGCTACTGGGCTCCAAAGTTCGACCGAAATGGTGCCAGCTCGAACCAGCGTGTAGAGGTCATGAAGATCCTCGAGACGATTCAAGCCACTTCCAACTTTCGCATGCGATTCGGCTTCGTCGACAAACCGGATGCGCGATCAGCTGTTCCGAACTACGTGCTGGACCCATCGCCGTCGACCCGTGAATACCTCGATCTTCTAGCGCGGACGAAGATGAGCATCGTCACGAGAGGCCTCGAGCGCTGCTTTTCGTGGCGCGTTGGGGAGCACCTCGCTCTCGGCCGTTTTGCGCTGCTCGAGCGCTTTCACAATACGTCCCGCGTCGAGCTGCGCGATGGTCATGATGCGGTCTTCTTTGAACCGGACCTCTCGGATCTGGAAGAAAAGATTCGCTGGTACCTCGAGCACGACGAGCAGCGCGAGGCCATCGCTGGCCGTGGTGCGCTGTATTTTGATGCGCACTGCCGCCCCGAGCGCCAGATAGAGTCGATGTTGTCTACCTTGCTTACGTAGTCATCGCGGCAACTTCAGCTTCACTCAACTTCTTGTGCATGGAGAACGAAGCCGAAGCGCCGCCCTGGCCCGAAACGGAGCTGATCCAAAGATCTGGCCTCTCGCTTTGAAACTTCGCGAGGGCGCCGCGCTGTCCGAGCTGCGGATGTGCGCGATAGCTGCCGTAGTCATCAAACACGACAATTCCTCCATCCTCCATCGCATCGCCAAGGAACCGGAGAACGTCGAGGGTCGAGGAGAGGATGTCGCAATCCACATGCGCCACGGCAATGCGGCCGAGTCCAACGCGCCTGGCTGTCTCCGCATTGCAAGTCGCAGAGAACCATCCTGGCACGGTGTGAATCCACGATGGTGGAACACCGAAGGACGTAACGTTCTGGAGATAGTCGGCCTCGGAGCACGAGTAGGAACCCGCATCAAAATCTGCGTACCGGACCGAATCTGCGGCCCCTAAGTTCGGAAGGCCTTCGAAGGAATCGTAGGCAAACATTCGAGTCGGGGTCTCTCCACGTGCGCCACGCAGGTAGTGATATGCGCGCACTGTGGAACGGCCGGTGAAGACGCCGAACTCGGCGTAGTCGCCGGAGAGACCGCGCCGCTTGTACGCAACGTAAATAGCTTCGAGCAGCGGCTCCGTCGGTCGGCCCGGAATGAGATGGGCAACCTCGTGCAAGAGAGCCCCTTTAACCCGTTGTACCGTGTTCGCCTGCGATTTCGCTGCACCGTTGGCGGCGCGTGGCGATGGGAGTAGCTGCCCCATGTACGGGGGCCACTTAACGAGCCCCATCCGCCGCGCAATCTTTAAGAGCATGGGCTGTTCTACTACGTCTCTCGCGACCGAGCGAGCCGCTACTTGCGGAGCACTGGACGTACAGGCAGTGCCGCAAGCTCTCGGTACAACTGAACAAATGCCGCCGCTTGAGCATTCAAATCGAATCGAGCTAGAGCCCGCGACCTTCCAGCCGCGCCCATGGCGTTCCTCAACCCTGGATCCCGTGCAAGGAGCAGAATTTGCGCGGTCATGGCCTCGGGATTGCGGCGTGGGACCACAAAACCCGTTACTCCATCATCGACGTTTTCTCGAAGACCACCGCTGTCACTCGTGACGACCGGCAATTCCATCGCCTGTGCCTCGATCACAGCGTTGCAAAATCCCTCTTCGATGGCAGCGTGCACCATGATATCGGCGTCAGCGTAAGCCCTCGGTACATCTTCACGTTTGATGATTCCCGCGAGCCTTACGCAATCGCCTAGTTTCAGTTGACGAACTGCGAACCGAATCGGCTCTGCGTATGGACCCGAGCCGAAGATCGTGTAGTCGACCGGGATGCCAGCGTTGCGAACGCGAGCCACAGCGTCGAGCGCAAACTCGTAACCCTTCGCCCAGGATAGTCGCCCCACAGAGATGAGTTTGAGCGGAGCGCCACGTTCGCGGTGACGCGGAGGTGGCGGGGAGAACAACGTCAGGTCTATCGCCGGCTCGATGTGCCAGGTCGGAATGTCCGCAGGAAGCCCGAGCCGATGCGTGTTCTCATCTAGGAAGTCCGAGATGAAGTGATACCCGTCAGCGTAGCGAGAAATGTACTCGAACGCATTGGGCAACCACGTGTTGACAGAGAGTCGCTGAAAGGTACCACGCGCGCTGTAGAGCACATGACATCCCAAATACTCCTTGAGATCGGTGATGCCGATACCTTGCGCATCGAATTCGATGTGAAGGATGTCGAGACGCTGTTCTACAAAACGAAGGCGATGGTAGAGGGAACGAAAGAAGCTCGTCGGTGTTTCATGTCGAGTGCGAAAGGTGTGCGCGACATAGCTGGCGAAGCCTCGCGGGTGACGAGCGACAACCTTCGCAACCTCTAGCGCTCCTACACTCAATGCTCTGGTAAGGGACTCGATTGGCGGCGCGACGTGGACACGGGCTCGAACATCGTTGCGACCCTTCAGCACATCGAACGCATCCCAGTGTGGGCTCTCGACGACGCTGAAGATCTGGACGTCGAATCCGGCATCCAGAAGCTTCAAGACCTTGGTCACGATGAAGGTTTCGGTCGTCTGCGGAAATTGAATTACGAAGATGCCGATTCTTAGTGGGCGCGCCGAACCGGCCATCATTTCAGTGCTCCGTATGCTTGCTCGTACACGTCGACTTGGCGAGTAAGCGAGAAATCCTTCAGCGCGCGAGCTCGGGCAGCAGTACCCATCCTAAGTCGCAACGGCGCATCGCGAGCGAGTCCCTCGATGCGAGATGCCAAGGCATGGATGTCGCGCACTCGAACCACGAATCCCTCAACACCGTCGGTCACAGCTTCGGCCATTCCTCCCGCGTCCGTCGTGACGATGGGAAGTCCGGTTGCCATGGCCTCGAGCACGGCATTGCTGATGCCTTCTTCCACCGACGGAAGAACAAAGATATCCGCGGATTGCAGCCGCGCGAGCACTGCGGCGGAGCTAACTCCACCAACGAGAGTGACATGATGGTCGAGACCCAAGTCGGATATCGAGAACTGAAGCGAGTCCTTCAATTCGCCATCGCCCAAGATCTCCATCTTGAAGTCGATACCTGCGCGTGCGACGCGAGCGAGAGCCGCGAGCAGATAGTCGAGACCCTTTTTCCAAACGAGTCGACCGGTCGCGAGAAGTTTGAGGGGCCCGCCGTTGCTTGCGGGACGTTCGCGAATGCTATCCGTGTCGACCGCAGGGCGGTTGACAAAAATATTCTTGCGGGGCCCGATGATGCGAACTACTTCGTCGGCCATTTCCTCGGACACGCAGTGGATCGCATCGGCCTGCTGAAGGCAATTGATCGCCGGTCGGCGCTCCTCTGCCGACCGTAGTTCGAGTGTGTGCAGATCTTGCCCACGGCAGCTCACGACCACGGGGCAGTCGATATAGCGACGAACGTTGGGGTACATCGCGCCAAGACTTAGAAACTCGAAATGAACGATGTCGACCTTGCGGTCAACAAACGGGAGGTACCTCAAGAACTCTCGAGCCCATGTACTCGAATCGCGTCGGGCATCGTTCCATAGGTGAACCGCTCCTCGTGGAGAATGGCTCGCGTACTTCGCCGCGCGAGCAAGCGACCCGAGAAGCACTTGTGGGACGCGAAGAGACGAGTCCGCCGGCATTACTTCCACCGTTACTGAAGGTGGCAGAGCGTCGGGATACAGGCGCCACTCACCGTCGCGTCTTGTGAGCATGGTGACGTCGTGCCCGCGATTCGCGAGAGCAACGCACTTGCGATAGATGAACGTTTCCGATCGGACCGGAAACCTTCCCGTGACCAGGAGCAACTTCATTGCAGGGGCTCCAGATGTTGCCATCGTGCGAGCTGTTTCACTCGAAGTCATCGATGTTATTCTTCGCGTTCACCCAGATGGCGACCTTACTCATTACTGGCGGCGCTGGCTTCATCGGGTCGAACCTTGTTCGATATGCGCTAGCGCACACCGCAGACACGATCGTCATCGTCGACAAGCTCACCTATGCTGGCAGCCTACGAAGCCTGGGCGAATGCACGGACGACTCGCGAGTCACGTTCGTTCGAGCGGACATCACGGATTCAAGCGCAATCCGAAGGGTTTTTGCGGACCATAAGCCCGATGCCGTCGCTAACCTTGCGGCTGAGACGCACGTCGATCGGTCTATCGACGGGCCACGACGTTTCGTGGACACCAACATCGTCGGAACGCAGGTGCTGCTCGATGCCGCTCGTGAGTATCTCGATCAAGCACCGGCCATTTTACGCGACTCGTTCCGCTTCCTCCACGTGTCCACCGACGAGGTGTACGGCACCCTTGGCCCATCTGGTTCCTTCAGCGAAGAGACGCCATATGCCCCCAATTCGCCGTATGCAGCGAGCAAGGCTGCTGCGGATCACTTAGTGCGGGCCTATCATCATACGTTCGCTGTCCCGTGCCTGATCACGAACTGCTCCAACAACTACGGTCCCTTTCAGTTTCCGGAGAAGCTGATTCCATTGATGGTGCTAAATGCGCTCGATGGTCGCGCGTTGCCGATCTACGGCGATGGTCTCAATGTTCGTGACTGGTTGTTCGTCGACGATCACTGCGAGGCATTGCTTTTAGTTTTGCGGAAAGGTCGCGTCGGCGAGAAATACAACATCGGAGGCGGCAACGAACGAACGAACATAGCGATCGTCGACGGGATTTGCGGTCGGCTCGAGGCGCTCAGTCCGGCTCGGAAAAATACCTCATTGAACGGAGGTTCCTACGAGTCGTTGAAGACCTACGTGAAGGATCGACCTGCCCACGACCGTCGCTATGCGATCGACGCATCCAAGATCGAACGCGAATTAGGGTGGCGACCGCGACACCAGTTCGAGACCGGGCTCGACGCCACAGTATCTTGGTATGCGAACAATCGCGAATGGTGCACCCACGTTCAGGCGGGTCAGTACGACCGCGAGAGATTGGGGATCGGAAAGTAGCAATGGCACTAAAAGGAATCATCCTCGCTGGCGGTTCCGGCTCGCGGCTGCACCCGCTGACGCGAGCCATCAGCAAACAGCTCGTCCCCATCTACAACAAGCCGATGATCTACTACCCGCTCTCGACGCTGATGCTTTCCGGCATCCGAGAGATCTTGGTCATCACGACGCCCCACGAGCAGGACGGGTTCCGCCGTTTGCTCGGCACCGGTTCGGACCTCGGGCTGGACATCAGTTACGCAGGCCAGCCAAATCCGGATGGCCTAGCTCAGGCTTTCATCATCGGCCGTGAGTTCGTGGGTCGTGACCGCGTAGCCCTGGCTCTGGGCGACAACATCTTTTACGGGGCTCACTTTAGCGACGTGCTGCAAGTCGCGGCGGGCCGAGATGTCGGCGCGACCGTGTTCGCATATCGAGTTAAAGATCCACAGCATTTCGGGGTCGTGTCCTTCGACAAAGACGGGCGCGCCATGGAGCTCGAGGAAAAGCCAGCTCAGCCCAAGTCCTCGTTTGCGGTTACAGGGCTCTATTATTACGACAACAGCGTCCTCGATATCGCCGCTGCCCTCAAGCCATCTAAACGTGGCGAGCTCGAGATCACCGATGTGAACCGCGAGTATTTGGCGAGAGGACAGCTCCATGTCGAAAAGCTGGCCCGAGGCGTCGCGTGGCTCGATACAGGTACCCACGAAGCGCTAATGCAGGCGTCGAACTACATCCAAGCAGTAGAAGATCGCCAAGGACTCATGGTGGCCTGCATCGAGGAGATCGCGTTTCGGATGGGATACATCACACGCGAGCAGACCGAGCAACTCGCGAAGGGCATGGGTTCCAGCGCGTATGGTCAGTACTTGCTCCGGCTGATCGAGCTCGAGTAACGGTTACCAGCTGTAGCGAACGGACGGATCATCCTTCTCGATCCGAACTTCGTCGGCAGGGTCATAGGTTCCCGAGGTCACATACATCACGTGGGCGGGGCCTGCTAGGCAACGATACCCATGAAGTACTCCGGGCGGAAAACCGTAGACGACTGGGCGTTGACCTTCACCCGTACGCAAAATGGCCGACTGGCCAAACGTTTTCGATTCGCGCCGATGGTCGTAGAGCACGACGGAGAAGACGCCGTTAACCATGTAGGTCCACTGAAACTGCACGACATGGGCGTGCCATGCTTTCAGCACACCCGTGTTCACTAGCGAATGACTCAGTTGTCCGAAGCCCGTAAAGGCCGGATTCGTAATTCGGATGATCTCGCGAAAGAAGCCACGGTCATCACCATGGTTAACGAGATCTTGGACCGTTACTCCATCGATCACGCGCGTGCATTCTTCAGCAATGAAACGCTCTGCGCTAACGCCGTGGCTAGATTGCCCTCGGACTGAAAGCCAATGCCCTTAATCTTCTCGTTCGCAACCGTATATGAAAGCTGATTCATGATTTGGCTCTCGACCAGGTCGACCCTTAGATCGGGCACGAGCTCTCGCAACTTGTCGACAATTTCTCCGACCGTCGCGTTATCCGTCAGGACGTTGTAGATCTGATTGTCGAGGTCGCGACCGATGAAGAAGCGGATCGCTCTGACCCCATCTCTCAAGTCCAGATATGGGCGCTTTTGGTCGAGCGCAGTGCGCCAAACGGTGAGCGGAAGCCCCATGCATGCCTGCCACACGAATTTGTTGATGGCCGTGTGAAAGCGCATTCCAGGTGAAATTCCATAGATCGTTCCAAACCTACAGGTCACAAATTTGAGAGACATCTCGCGGCCGAGTCGCGCGAGCAGTAGCTCCGCTTGGCGCTTACTCGTCGCATAAGGCGACTGAGGTTGGAGCTGCGATTCGTCAGCGGACTCGTCAACTACACCATCAGAAACGCCGTATACGCTGGTAGTCGATAGAAAGATCAGACGGGCACCGGTGTTCACGCATGCGAGTGCAATGCGCTCGGTTCCTTCAAGATTTACCCGCTCGACTTCAGACTGATTCTCGAAGCTAGCCGTGGCATTTGTAAGAGCTGCGAGATGAACAACGATGTCATCGGCGCGAAGGAGTTGATCGAGGTTCGCGGTGAGAATGTTCGCCTCGATGAATCGATATGGAACAGCATCTGGAAGGTTGAACAACGAGCAGTAGCGTTGCGTAGATAGGTCGTCGATCAAAACCACTTCAGTCGCGTCTCCAGGACGTAGGGAACGAATGAGTTCGGAGCCGATGTGTCCGAGCGCGCCGGTGATGACAATTCTCATGAAATTTCTCTAAAGATAGTTCTCGAGTCGGCTCGCGAAATATTCGCGAGTCCGCCGCAAGCCGTCGCGAATCCCGGTCTTCGGGCGCCAGCCAAGAGCCGACGTGATTTTCGCGTTGCTGATAACCGCATCACCAATTTCGATTGCGGCCCGATCCTCGGGCCACGGAACAAATTTCACGGTCCCACCGATCTCAGCGGTGATTTCTCGAGCGATGTCGGCAACAGAGATCTGGCTGTCTGCGACCGCAAACCAGACCTGTCCGTTTGCGTCTTCGTTGTCCGCTACCGTGAGTAACGCATCGACGCTGTCGTCGACGAAGCTGACAGTCCGAAGCTGTTTTCCCTCGCCGAAGATCGTCAGTTCCTGATTGCGGAGAGCGAGGCCAACGAAGAAATTAATGAAGCCGAAGTCGGAGGACCGGACGTTTGCACGTGGCCCGAAGTTGTTGGCGAGTCGAACTACCGAGGTCCTCAGACCGTACGAGCGTCCGTAGATCAACACGTACTTTTCGGCGGCCGATTTATTCGCCGAATAGATGTCCAGTGGGAATTCCCCGTGTGACTCGGTTACGGCTGGTTCGGTCGAGCGCCCGATCTGCGTACTAGTCCCGACGTAGATGAGCTTGGCGTCGGGATTTGCGATTCGGAGCGCCTCGAGGACGTTCAGCGTGCCGACACAGTTGACGGCTACATCCTCTTGCGGCTCCGTCATCGACTTCGGATGCGACGTACGTGCAGCGCAGTGAAAGACAAGCTCGTTGTCTCGCACCGCATCGATCAACCGTGACGAATCGCGAATGTCGCCGTCGATCAGCTCGATCTGGTCAGCAACGCCATCGAGGTTATGCGAATTGCCACCGCACTTAGAATCGAGATTGTCGTATGCGGTCACACGAACGCCGCGCCGAACCAGTTCGTGCACCAAGTTCGAGCCAACGAATCCGAATCCACCGGTGACGAGCGCGGTCTTCACGATGCCAGTCCGCTCTTTCCCGGCTCGCGCGCGCGAAGTTCGTGAGGCACTGGTCCGAACCCCAGTAGTTCCCGTAGCCCGTCGCACACGAAGTCGAGTTGGTCCTCCGTAAGATTCATGGCGCCCGGCAGGTTGATACCGCGGGAAGAAACATCGTAGGCGACCGGATTGCGTTCCTTGTAAATCGCTTCCATGCCCGGGAACGCAGGGAGGTGAGAAAGCGGATAGAAAAACGGGCGGGCTGGAACATTCATCGCGTCGAGGCGCGCGATTGCTTCGGGCTTCGTGAGGTTGTGCGATTTACCGAAGACAAGCCCCGTGATCCACACGCTGTTCACGTCCCCAGCCGGTTCCCAGTTGAACCGTAGATCCGGGATGTCTTCGAGCTTGGCTTTGTAGCTCTGAAAGAGCCAACGCTTCCGGCCCACCAGTTCGTCGAGACGTTGAAACTGTGCATACCCGATCGCGGCCTGCACGTTGAACGGCATGTACTTGTAGGTAACTTCGTCGTTGAAGTACATCGGTCCACCGGGCCGACGACCGTGGTCGCGAAGGACTGCGCATCGCTTCCATAGTTCTTCGTCATCGAGCAAGAGCATCCCACCCTCACCGGTGACGACTGTCTTCGTCCGGTGAAAGCTAAATACTGAAGCGACGCCAAACGCGCCAGCGCGGGTTCCGTTATGCGTCGAGCCCAAAGACTCCGCCGCGTCTTCGATCAGATGAATCTGGTGACGCCGAGCGACATCCTGAAGCGCCTCGAATCGAGGCATGTTTCCGAATAAATCGACGACAATGATTGCCTTTGTTCGCGACGTTATCGCACGCTCGACGGCCGCGGGATCGAGGCACCAGGTATCGGCTTCCATGTCGCAGAAGACAGGTGTCGCCTTGAGGTAGACCACGCCGGCTACGGATCCGACCCAGGTGCAGTCGGGAACGATGACTTCGTCGCCTGGTCCGACGCCAAGGGCAGTGAGCACCAGATGAATTGCTTGCGTGCAATTCGGGGTCATCACTGCGTATTTTCGGTTGTGATACGCAGCGAACACCCGCTGAAATTCTTCGCAGAACCAATACGGCTTGTCATACCAGTCCCGCATTGCTGTTTCGACGGTTTGAATCTCGAGCTCCGTGATCCACGGACCGGCCATATGGATTTTTTCCACGAACTTCTCCTCTATCGTTGCATCGGACGTGCGGGCACTCCAACGACGCGCGAACCGCTTGGAACATCGGTGACGACGACCGCGCCGGCGCCGACGATCGCGTCAGCCCCTATCCGCAATCTGGGAAGTACCGTCGCGCCAGCACAGATCCACGCGTTGATTTCGCAATGTACAAGGCCACAGAGCGTCGCACCCGGGGCAATTTCCACGCCATCCTCGAGCACATCTTCGTGGTCAACGCTGGCTCTCGTGTTGACGATGACCTGCGTTCCGAGGTGAGCGTGAGCGAGGACGATCGCACCCGCCATGATCTGTGCACCCTCGCCGATCGTCGCCGAGAGATCGATCCACGCGGTGGGATGCACGCACCGCACCGAGGTCAGCCCATGCGATTTGAGGAACTCGTGCAGCTTCAGTCGAATGCGACCGTGAGGGTTTCCGATTGCCACGACGAACCCGTGGTCACTTCGGTCGCCATCACCGAGCCAACGCATGAAACCCTCGTGGCCGTGAAATAGCGGAACGTCTGGAAAAGGCGAGGCGATGTTGGGCGTGTCATCGAACACCGCGACGACTTCGGTGCCGTAGTGTTCGAGAAGCGGTCGAACAACTTTCGCTTGCCCGGTGCCACCCCACAGGATCACCCGTCGGGTCTCCGGAATGAGTGATTGCTTCATGGGCTCCGAATGAGACCAGCCAGGACATTCGCAGCGGTCTCGACATCGGAGAGCGAAAGCTCCGGAAACATCGGTAGCGAAATGACCTGGGTCGCCGCGCGCTCCGTCTCAGATAGTTTGTCCGCTCCTCGAAACCTCCCGAGATATGCGGGCTGAAGATGGATCGGAACTGGATAGTGCACGAGCGTGGCAATGCCAGCTGCATGCGCCTTACGTTTGACCTCGTCACGATCCAGCGTTCGCAACACGTACAGGTGGTAGACGTGATTGGTCCCAGTGCGCTCGAGAGGGCGATCGATCCCTTTCGAGTCGAAGAGCTTGTTGTAGACCGCAGCCCGCGCGCGCCGCGCATCATTCGAAGCGTCGAGACATCGAAGCTTGACGCGAAGGATCGCTGCCTGGAGTTCGTCAAGTCGGGAGTTCATTCCGGTCGTGGAGCTGATGTAGCGCTCGCGCCACCCGTACTCACGAAGCTCTCGCAGGCGTTGCGCTAACACCGAGTCGTTCGTGACTACGCAGCCTCCATCGCCGAGTGCCCCGAGATTTTTCGTCGGGTAAAAGCTGAAGCATGCAAGCCGACCGATCGAGCCGACTCGTCGTGAATCGAGCGTCGCACCATGCGCTTGAGCACAGTCTTCGATGATCGGAATTCCCAACCGACCGACGACTAGTTCGATCCCTCCAAGATCCGCAGGATGACCGTAAAGATGGACTGGGATTACAGCCTTGGTTTTTGTGGAGATGGCTGCCGAGAGTTTGGCTGCATCTAGCGTGAACGTGAGCGGATCTATATCGACGAAAACCGGCGTCGCGCCACACATCTCGATCGCTGCGACGGTTGCGACTGCAGTGTGAGCAACGGTAATGACCTCGTCACCTGAGCCAACATCGAGCGCGCGAAGCGCGAGGTGCAAAGCATCCGTACCGCTACCGACGCCAACAGCATGTTGCACGCCGCAATAGGCAGCAAACTCGGACTCGAACGCGCGAACCTCTTGGCCGAGCACGTACCACCCACCGTCGAGCACAGCGTGCACTGCGGCATCGATCTCGCTCTTCAGCGCGAGATACTGCGCCTTGGGCGAGGTGCACTCGATCACGGGATCTCCCGAACCTCAGGAACGTAAACAATCCACCGACCGCCGCTGGCCCGGAACGCTTCTTCTTTGGCCATGATTTCGGTCGCGTGATTCCAACCGAACAGCAAGGCAAACTCCGGGTACTTTGCTTCGAACGCGTCGTGCGAGCGCACCGGGATGTGAGTTCCGGGGCTGAATTTCCCCTGCTTGATCGGGGTCGTGTCGCTGATGAACTCGACTAGCTCCGGTCCGATGCCGCAATAGTTCGTGACCGTCGTGCTCTTGGAGGTTGCGGCATATCCCACGACCCGTTCGCCACGTTCCTTCTTCGCTTCAAGCATGCAGATCAGTGCGTCGCGCGATTGCTCGATTCGCTCACGAAGCTTCGTATAGGTCGCCGGATCTTGCAGGCCGATCGATTGTTCGAATTCACGCTGCGCTGCAACTCGTGACGAGACGGGCCGCGCGCCTTTGTGACCGATCACATAACGCATCGAACCGCCATGCGTTTCTTGCGGGAGAACGTCGATCACCTCGAGTCCATGCTGACCAAAAAGGTACGAGACCGACGCCACCGAAAAGTAGAATGCGTGCTCGTCGTAAATCTGGTCGTACGACACTTTCGTGACGATATCCCCGAGGTACGGATCTTCAAAGATCACGACGCCCAAAGGTTTGAGTAGGATCTGAATCCCCGCGACGACCGAATGGATGTACGGGATATGGCACATCACGTTCGCGCCTAGAAATGCATCTGCCTGACCGTGTTCGCTCACGATCGCTCGGGCCGCGTGCTCGTCGAAAAATCGGCAAATCGTATTCACGCCGCGCTTCTTGGCTTCTTCAGCAACATTTGCGGAGGGTTCGACGCCTAGATGGCGAATTCCTGCCTCGGCGAAGTGTCGAAGGGTAATGCCGTCGTTGCTTCCGATTTCGACAACGAACGGGTCCGAAGCGGAAAGCCACGATGTTTTGACCTCGGTCGCGAGTGCTTTGAAGTGCTCGCCCATCCGTGACGAGGTGGAGGAGAAGAAGGCGTATTGATCGTGGAACATTCGCTCGCGATCAACGAGCTCCGTGAGTTGCACCATCGAACAGGTGCTGCAAAACCCCACTCGAAGGTTGAAGAACCATTCCGAGTCGAAGGCGTCCGCAGGCAGGAAGCCGTTGGCGATCGGCATCTTGCCGAAGTCGATAAACGGTTCGATGGGGGTCGCGCAGACCAGACATTTTGCGGACATGAAGTTCGAGAGGCTAGACCAAGTTACCGAGACGATCTAGAGGGTTGGATGACGGCAAGGTAGTGAGTGTTCAAGACCTTGAGCCGCTCGACCCACGATGCCAAGAGCCACGAACGCGGCACGAGTCTTCGCGCAAGCGGTGGGGCCAACGTCACCTTCTCCAGCTCGATGTCGCAGCCTGGAAACAGACTTCGAAGTTCGGACGCTTGCACCGCTCGAACGTGAAGATTCGCGTAGTTGTTGTAACGGAAGTCGTACCAGAGAATCGCGCCATCAGCCCTCAGAACCCGAAGCATCTCCCCAGCGACACGACGTCGAACATCTGCATCTAAAATCGACGTGAAAACAGTCGATTGGAAGACGATCTCGAAGGACCCAGAGCTCCATGGAAGTAGAGATGCGTCTCCGACCCGCAAATCCGCACCGCTAAATCGCTTTCGCGCTGCGGAGAGCCGTGACTCGTCGAGATCTATACCCGCGATATTCTCGCGTGCAGCTCCAAAGTCTTCGAACGCGGCGATCCATTGCCCACGCCCGCAGCCGATCTCTAGAATGCGCTTTGAAGAAAGCGGTAGGAGTGCTGCAGTGGTAAGTCCCCGCAGCAGCGCTGCTTGCTGTCCTTGGCGTGCAAAGAGATTTGGTGGCGAAGTCAGCGCGTATCGCTCGGTTCCGAATTCTCGGTCTCTACGAGCGTATTCGGCTCGAATCCGGTCGGCTTCGTCCGCCGCACTCAACGCAGGCCCTCCGTCAGCAGACCGCGCAAAAAGGCGTCCAGCTTCTCTGCAACACGGTCACGACTGTAGATTGTCTCCGACGCGAAACGCCCCTGCTCCCCGAAGCGAGCGCGTTGAGCGGGGTCTGCAATGAGCTGCTGGCACGCACGAAGGAGCGCAGGGGTATTGTTCGGAGGCACTCCAATCCCGGCACCCACTTCGACCACTCGGCGAACAGCCTCACCTTCCGCAACGATGATGATCGGTAACGAAGAGGCCATTGCTTCGTAGATCTTATTCGGTACTGCGCCGTGGATTTTTCCACCGAGAGTTATGAGCGCAGCATCGGCGGCTGCAAGCAGCGCTGGTACACGCTCTCTCGGCTGCATGGGCAGAATTCGAACGCGCGTGAGTCGTTCACGCTCGACGCGCTCGACAAGATGTTCGCGTACTGGACCGTCGCCGACGAGAACGAAACGGCCAGCGCTCTCTCGTGGAAGCGCCTTGGCGACGTCGAGAATTTGATCGAGACCCTGAGCGAGACCTAGCAGCCCCGCATAGATAAAAACTGGTCCTGCCTCTGTACCGATCAACGTACGTGTCGCGTCATCGAGCTGATCTGGACCGAATCGCTTGGCATCGACGCTGTTCGTGATGACGGCTGTTGGTTTGTTGCCCGATCGCTCGCGAACGGAGCTGATAATGTCGTCGGTTTGCCCGGTGATTCCGGCAGCCTCGGCATAGAGCTGTCGCTCCAGACGACTCGCAAGCATCACGGCAACGCTATCTGGTCGTACGATTCCCATGTCGACTGCGGAGTCGGGCCACAGGTCGCTCACGTTGAAAACAAAGGGGCATTTCCAGCGGTTAGCGAGATAGCGAGCCGCGTAGCCGATGAAGAGCGGTGGAGATTCGACGAAGATCAAGTCGGGTCGGTTGCACAGCTTCGGCCCCCACCACGACGCTGCTGCGATGAACGAGAAATAGCTTGTCAGCCTTTTGGTGAATCCACCCTTTGATGGAATCAGCGGTACTCGGACCGTGCGAATTCGGCCAACGTCTTCGACGCGCGGCTGATGCGGCGCGTAGCCTTCGAAGATCTTGCCTGTCGGGTAGTTCGGAAGGGCTGTAAGCGATTCGACCTGCCACCCCCGATCGATGAGCCGCGCTCCAAGTTCTGAAAGACGACCCTGGGGCGCACCCATTTCGGGGGGGAAATACTGCGTAAGCAAAAGAAGCCGAGGACTCATCGCCGAACCCGATTGATCACGGCTTGAAACTTTCCCGCAGCCGTACGCGGAATCGAGTCCACCGGTTCGACGACGACGACCATGTCGCTCGTCAACCGAGCGTGTACTCGTGCCGTGATTTCGCGAATCGTAGCGTCTCCGAATTTTGGAGATGGAACCACCTTGATGCGGAGCTCGTTGCGAGACTCCTGAATCACCTGCGCTTCGCGAACGCCGTCTAACTCGGTGAAGATCCCGTGAAACCGAACCGTTCGCCGGCCGTCTGGACCCTCGACGACATCTTCGATTCGTCCGAGTACCTCCCTGAAGATCGGCATCGCTAGACCGGTGTGATCGGGGGTCGGATCCCAGCGAGCAACGTCACCAAGACGGTATCGGATGAAGAATTGGCCACGGCGAATGAAGCCGGTTGTAACGGTTTGGCCTTCTTCACCGGAGGACGGATCGACGATCGTACCGTCCGGGCGCACGAGCTCTACTATTCCTGCATCAGGCGAGAGGCGCAGCCGACCGTCGCTATGTTGGCATGCGAACACGGAATCTTCGACGGTTCCATATTCCTCGTACACGCGGCACTGGAAAGCTTGCTCGATGCGAGCACGCGCAATCGGCGTAAGTTTTTCACTCGTCGTGATCACCGCACGCATGGTTGATGGGGCAGGGATATTTTGCTCCAGCATGAACCCGGCGAGTTGTTCCCACGCATGCGTGTAACCAGTTCCCCACACCACGCCATGTTTGCGTAGCGGTTCGACATACGCGGCCGCATTTGTCGGCGACAAGTGAAACGCAGAGAAGTAGACCTGTCGCTCGACCAAATTGAATCGGTGAAAGGGCCCCTTGGATCTCGCATCGGGCTCGACCAATCGTCCACTAAACGTCGCGCGAGGAAGTTGGTACGAAACGTTGGCTGGCCGACAAGCCCTCGCTTCGCGCAGCGCTAGAGAACGCCGAAAGTCGGCGTTTGTGAAATAGACTCGAACCGGGGTACCTGTTGAACCGCTGGTGGGACAAACGGTTGCACCACGCGGCGGGACGCCGTCGATGCAAAACGCGTCCGGATCGGCACGCGTAGCTTCCTTCTCGAGGATAGGAAGCGAGGTCAAATCGTCGAGGGTGAAGTCTGCGATTGCGCGTTCGTCGAGCGCAAGGCCGCGCCAAGTACGTCTGTAGTAAGGTATGCGGCTGACGGCGACCCGCAGCAGTTCGCGCAACTCGCGTGTCTGATAGTCGCGCCACTGTTCGGCTGTGAAGCTCGATCTCGCGAGAAACCCGGCCAATGCGGCGCGGTAACCAGGACCGAAGCGACGCCAGTGCCACCGTGCGCCGAACGCCGACACCATCGCATTCTGAACGATCAACGGCGCTCGCGCGTAAGCTTGGTCGAGCAGCGAGGCCATCAGGATCTCTCAGCGGAGGCGATGCCCAGATCGCCGAGCAGGGTGTCAACGGATTCGAGATAGTGACGGAAGGAGAACCAGTGAGTTGACTCCGCCGCACGTTTCGACTCAGCCGCCCACCTGTCGTGATCGTCCAAGTAAGTTTCGATTGCTGCGACATACGCGTCGATGTCGTTCGCGGGGATCGATCGTCCGGTGTCGAGTTGCTCGATGTATTGCGGGATGGAGCTCACGGTGCTTGCGAGGGGAACGACACCGAATGCCATGCCTTCGCTGAGCACCTTGGGCCAACCTTCGCTCGCGGTGGTTGGAAGGAGTTGAATGTGAGCGCGGCGATAAAAGTCTTCGACGACAGTAGGAGGCTGCCAACCGTGAAACGCCAAGGAGGAGGAAACGCCGAGCGCGGTCGCCAGATCCTCGAACTCGACGCGCTCTGCTCCATCTCCGATCAGGTCCAGGTGAGCGGCGACTCCGCGCTGGGCTAGGCGCGCGACGATCTCGATTGCTCGGCCGGCACCCTTCGGCGTTTCGATTCGTCCTACAAACAGGAGCTGAACCGGGGACGCGAGGTGCTTCTGATGAACAGCCCTCGCGGCACGCTCGATCGTCTGATCGTCGAGCGACGGATTGAAGAATGTCCTGACCCAACTTGGTTGCGCCGGCCACTGGCCGTTCACCGTCACAACACCTCGCGCAAGTCCGCTCTTGAACAAGTGTCGCTGGATCGTGTAGCTCGGACTCTCGTGCCCTTGCGGGTCCCAATTGCCGGCGTACTTGAACCAGCGAGCTACCGGTTTGCGTTTGACGACCAGCATCAGCGTCGCAATTAACGCGATGTGAGCCGGAGCCCGAACGTGAACCATGTCAGCGCTCGGCAGCTCGCGGAGAATGGTGTGGATGTAGTTGGGGCTTGTTCGTAACACGTCAAACTTCCCCCACAGACCCTCAGCGCCAGAAGGCGGGACCGGAACCAGCTCGAGGTTGCTTGCGGAGTAAGGAATGGCACTGGCAGGTGCCGGACCTGGATACAAACACGCGATGTGGCGAACCGAATCAAACCTCGTCGCTAGTCTGTCGAGCTCCCGAACGGTTGGTGCCCAACCAACAACTGTTCCATCACGAAGGTGGTGGGGCATGGCCGAGACGATCAGCAGCCGCATCGATGGACTACGATCGCTGCGTTGCTTGTGACTTGTCGGCGTACCCGTAGTACGAGTAGTACGAGTAGCCCGATCGCCCATCAGGCTCAATGCCGTTGACGATCACGCCAAAGATCGTGCCACCGACATTGCGGACGTGCTTAACTGATCGTTTGAGCTCTTCACGCAACGTGTGAGAGGCCTTGACGATCAAGATCATGCCGTCGGCGTGCTTCGAGAGCACAACACCGTCTGTCATCACCTGTAGCGGCGGTGAGTCCAAGATGATTCGGTCGAATCTTTTCGCGAGCTCTGCCAACACGGTTTCAAAACGGTGCGACATGAGTAACTCGGCGGGATTCGGTGGCGTCGGGCCGCACGGCAGGACGAACAAGTTCGGAATCTCTGTCGTCTTGATCACAGCGTCGTAGTCTTGATCGCCTACGAGAAGATTCGAGAGTCCAACGTTGCGCGGCACTCCGGTCGATAGATGCAGACGCGGGCGACGCATATCCGTATCGACAAGCAGTACTCGCTGACCGCTCTGCGCCATCGTCGTGCCAAGGTAGATGACACTCGTGGTCTTGCCTTCACCCTGATTCGCGCTTGAGACGACGATCGTTTTGATCTGTCGGTCGGCGGCCGAGAACAAGATGTTGGTGCGTAAAGACCTGCAACATTCAGCGACAAGCGAAGTCGGATTTTTATGCACGAAGAGATCGCGAGCACCAATGTCCTTCTCGTCGAGTTCGCTCTCATCTAGCAGCGGGATGATGCCGAGTATCGGCGCGCCAGATGCTTGGGCCGCGTCTTCCGTAGTCTTGATCGAGCGATCGAGGAAGACGATCAGGAAGATCAACGCAAAACCCAAGACGACCGAGAGCGCGGAAGCGATCAAAATATTGATCCGGATGTTCGGCGAAACAGGAACAGACGGAACACGCGCTGCATCGAGCGGCTTCACGTTCGTCGAGTCCATGTTCTTGCTCACCCGACCACTGAGGTCGGTTGTCGAGAGGCGGGTGCGAAGAATGTTGTACCGATCTTCTAAGCTCTTCTTGCGGCGGAGAAGCTCATTGTACTCGACGACCTTCGGACCGAGCGCGATCGCTTCTTTGGTAGCTTTGTCGACCTCACTACGAAGCGCGCCTTCTTCGGCAACTACAGCCTGAAGTTGCTCGTTCACAGCTGCGACACTGCGTTTCGCCTCGGTTTCGAGAGCACTGTAAAGGTCGTCCGTCTTGGCCTTCTGCATCTGATATTGCGGGTTCTTCGGTCCAACTTCCTTTTCGAGTTCAATGAACTTGTTGCGTTCCGCGTAGTACTGCGCGCGCAACGCATCAAAGGAGGAACGATCGGTACCCATCGAAAGAACGGGCGACTGCAGCACCTCCTGTTGCGAGGCCTTCTGCATTCGATCGAGCTGCGAAGCGAGTTGGATGCGGCGACCGTGTGCCTCTGTCTGCTTCGCCGTGTACGTGGTGATGCCGGACGACACCATATTTTGGCGTTCCTCGAGCGTCACAGCGAGTAGGTCGTTGTCTTTTTGATACTGGTAAAGCGCGGCCTCGGCAGCGCGAAGCTTCGTCTCTGCATCGTCGAATTCGGTCGTCAGAGCGGAAGAGGCCTGCTTTGTGTCCGTCGAGAGCAATCCCTTCGAATACTCAATATATGTCGAGATGTGCGCATTCGAAATGTCAGCCGCGAGTTGGGGGTCCGCACTCTTTACCACCACGTACATGATACGGTCTTGGTCTGGATATCGGACCGAGAGCGCTTCGCGCACGCGCCCCGTCGCCATATCGATCAGTTCGTCAACCTTGCGGTTCGCGCGCTCCGGTTCGCTTAGGAGCCGCAGATACAGACGATGTTCATCGACGGTTTGTCGGATCAAGCTGTAGCTCGCCAACACCTGACGTTGCTGTTTGTAGTAGTCGCTCGTTCCGCCACCGCCGCGCAGAAGCTCCTCTTGTCCCTGGCCAAGAAGGTCCGGGATACGTGGCTCGATCTGGACGGAAGCCTGCGCTTGGTAGATTCGCGGCTGGCGGCTCGTGTAGATCACGGCCCCAGTGATCATCACGGCCGCAATTGCGATGACGGCCCAGAAATAACGCCGAAGCGCGTTGAGATAGCGACGGTAATCGACACTGAGAACGGTCTCATCTTCAGTGCCTTCTTCGACTTCTGGGCTCACAGCGAATCTCGATGCATTAGTGACCAGCTATGGGCCGCATGTTCAGGCAATTTACCGCTGTCTCGCGAGGAACCCTGCGGTTTTGACCAGATTCGCGAGGAATGAATCAGAGCGCCGCGCGAACGCCGAGAAGAATCTCATGGCGGACGTAGCTCGGATCGTTGGTCACTCCACCGCCAATTGGCATGTAGCGATAATTCGTCTGAACCGTCGAGAAGCGGTAATTCAAGCCGACCGACAACCAGTTGCGAAGGTTGTAGTGGACGCCTGCAACGACCGCAAAGATCACGTCGTCGCGCGTCGGGGAACCTTGCACGACATTGACGCCCTGGTATTCGCGGAAATGAACTTCTGGCTGAACGAGTAACACGACCGGCGACACTACCTGCTGTAGAGCGAGCTGGATGATGTGATCGCGGTAGTAGTTGGCGTTAATCGAGTCCTGGTACGCGAGGTTGTACTGCAGGGTAACGCGCCCGAGTGGCGAATACCGGTACCCCAGCGAAGCGCCGATCAACGGCGCCGAGAAGTTCGGTCCGCTAGAGTAGAAGCCGTTGGTGTAGCCACCATAGACATTGACGGTCGTCTTGATGGTGAACAGCGTCGCAAGTCCTGCGATAGCGGTGAGCGGGTAGGAAGAGGCTTTCGCCGGAGCTCCATTGCTTGCCGAGCCGACGCTCGAGACAATGCCTTCAGAAACGTCGGCGTAAATCTGCGTTTTTGGAAGCCACTGCCACGTTGGGTGAATGCCCAAACGGTTGAACATGCGATCAGCAAACTGTTGCGATGAGCGCTCAAAAATATCGAGCGTGTTGACGTAGTACAGGTAGCCACCAACCGAGTGATCGGCAGGGTGGTAGAGCAGCTTGAGCTGAAGCGTGTTGATGTCGCGGTTCGTGTTCGTATTGGTCTCGAAGTTCGCGGCGCGAATCAGACGAAGGAAATCTTCGTCAATGCCGAACGACAACCGACCCATCGGATTCGCGAGGCCGTGCAGCGACGCACCGACACCAAAGCCGCCAGTGTCGTTTACCGATGAAGAAACCGCTTGGTTTCCAGCATAAAGGAGGTCGTACGACAGCCGCAGATCGGCACGGTACTGAAAACTACCTTTGTCCTCTTCACCGTCGCTCGCCGCGAGACGAGGGTCAGAAAGGGAGGAGGCACCGATTTGCGCGACAAACCGAAGTAGACCAGCTCCCTGCGGGTTTGATTGCTCGTAGTAGACGTTCGAGATGTAGCCAGTTTCGATGCCGAGAACCGGGCGAAGAACCGTCCCTTCACCGATCTTGATGCCAGGTCCTTCAAGCGCCGATGACGGGGCAGTAGCGTTATCAGGGTCAAAGGCCGCAACCGAAAGGTTGTTTGGATCCACGCCCTGCGCGTTGGCTGCTGCCGTTGCAGCGAGCACTAACGCGATTCCTACGAAGTAGCGAGTCATTCCTGGATCCTAAGGCGCTGTAAGGACTTGCATGTTAAACACAGGCGCCGCTGCGCGTCAACGAGACTGACCACCGTTAGTGCCCGCTCAGCCTCGTGTGTTCATTCGAGAAATCGAAAAACTACATCGCATCTCGGGAGTGCTGCAAACAAGTAGAAACCCTTACGGTTCCTGATCGTTGCCTCTTCCGATCCCGTAATATACAAATCCAGCCGAACGAGCCTCATCCTTCGGCCAGACGTTACGCCCGTCAACCAAGACCTTGGTCCGCATCAACCCACTTAACCTTATGAAATCCGGGTCTCGTAGCTCGTGCCACTCCGTGACTAGAACCAAAGCATCCGCATCGTTAGCCACCGCGTACGCATTGGTTTCAAGCGTCACCGAGTCGCCGACTACGCGGCGAATGTTCGCCATCGCTTCGGGATCATAGCCGGCGACAGTTGCACCAGCAGCGAGCAGCTGCTCGATGAGAACCAGCGCAGGCGTCTCGCGGATGTCGTCAGTTTCGGGCTTGAACGAGAGGCCCCAGATGCCGACCTTTTTGCCGCTCAGGGTGCCTTTGAAATGCTTCAACAGTCGATCCCCGAGCACTCGCTTTTGCCGTTCGTTCGCACGCTCGGTTGCGTCGATTACGCCGAGGTGAACGTCGTGCTCCTTCGCTGTGTGGAGTAATGCTCGGAGGTCCTTCGGGAAGCACGAACCACCGAAGCCAGCGCCTGCAAATAGGAACTTGTTTCCGATGCGCGGGTCGGCCCCGATCGCTTTCCGAATCGATTCGATGTCTGCACCGAGCTCCTCGCAAAGTCGCGAGAGCTCGTTCATAAACGAGATGCGAACGGCGAGCATGCAGTTGGCCGCGTACTTCGCGAGCTCGGCCGACTTGATGTCCGTGACTTGAATGCGATCGTTCGTTCGCAGCATGCTGCGATAAAGGTCGCGCAACAGCTCGGCTCCTCGTGGATCGTCCGCTCCAACGATCACGCGCGCGGGCTTCAAGAAGTCGTTGACTGCGTCCCCCTGCTTCAAGAACTCGGGATTTGAAGCAACACAGAACGGTTGTTTGGCCGTCGACGCGACAGCTTCTCGAACCATCTCCGATGTCCCCACCGGCACAGTGCTCTTCGTGACAACCACGGTGAAGTTAGTGAGTGCCGCACCGATTTCGCGCGCGGCTTGGACCACGTATTTTAGGTCCGCGCTCCCATCTTCGTTGGACGGGGTTCCGACCGCGATGATCGCGAGCTCTGCACCGGCGAGTGCATCGACGGTACTCGTCGTAAAGTGAAGCCTCTCGAGTTGCGCGTTGCGTCGAACGAGGTCGTACAGGCCTGGCTCGTGGAACGGCATTTCTAGGCGCTTGAGGCCATCGATCCGCTTCTGGTCAATGTCGACGCACGTCACGTCGTGACCGAAGTCCGAGAAGCCGGCGCCTGTGACGAGTCCGACGTAGCCGGTTCCAATAACGGCGATCTTCACGGTCGGTTAGTAGTTGAAACTCACGATTCGTTCAACCTCCAACTCCGGTGAGTTCGAGTAGAGTGCGCCGGTGCGTATCGTCGTAACTGGCGCGGCAGGCTTCATCGGAACGCACACCTGTGCGCGGCTCGTTGCGCGGGGACACGAAGTCATTGGACTCGATTCGTTCGACAGCTATTTGTACTCGGCGGATCTCAAGCGTCGCAACGCTGCAGCCTTCGCAGGTACGCGTCTTGTTGAAGGAAACATCTGCAACCCGATCGCCGTCGCTGGCGTTGTCACTCCCGACGTCGACGTTGTTTGCCACCTCGCCGCACTCGCCGGTGTCCGCCCTTCACTTGCCGAGCCGCTCCGCTACCTCCAGACCAACATCGAGGGTACCGGTGTCATCATCGAGCGAATGCGCACACTTGGCCTCAAGCGTCTCGTGTTCGCGTCGTCTAGTTCCGTCTATGGCGCGAAGCCCGGTACCGACGTTGCCGCGTTCCGCGAAGACGATCCGTGCTTGACGCCCGCATCGCCCTACGCCGCGACCAAGCGAATGAACGAGCTGCAACTCTCCGTCTACCGCGATCTCTTTGGTCTCGGCGTGTTCGCGCTTCGCTTCTTCACGGTCTACGGACCGCGGCAGCGCCCCGACATGGCGATCGCGAAGTTCACGGCGGCGATCGCGAACGGCCAGCCGGTCACGTTGTTCGGTGATGGCAGCTCGCGTCGCGACTACACGTTCATCGACGACATTGTCACCGGTACGGTCGCAGCGATCGAGCGCGTCACGCCTGGCGCGTTCGAGATCTTCAATCTCGGCGGTACGAAAACGATCTCGCTCGCCGATCTCGTTCAAACGATTGAACAAGTCGTCGGCAAGCCCGCGATCATCAATCGGCAGCCCAATCAACCCGGCGATGTTCCGATAACGTTTGCGAACATCGATCGCGCACGTGCCTCACTCGACTACGCACCCACCGTGCCTGTTGCGGAGGGTATCGCGCGCTACTGGGCCGACCTGCGCGCATGAACGTCGCGCTCGCCGATCTCTGCGCGCAATACGCCGCGCTCGCGCCCGAGATCGACGCCGCGATCCATCGCGTCCTTTCGAGCGGCCACTACATCAACGGCGAAGACATCGTCGCCTTCGAACGCGAAATGGCGACCTCGCACGCTCACGCGATCGCGGTCTCGTCCGGCTCTGATGCGCTGCTCGCCGCACTGTTCGCGCTCGGCATCACCGCCGGTGACGAAGTCATCACCACAACTTTCTCGTTCTTCGCCACCGCTGGCGCGATCGCGCGCCTCGGCGCGACGCCAGTCTTCGCCGACATCGATCCACTCAGCTTCAATCTCTCCCCGGCCGACGCACGCGCGCGCATCACGCCACGCACACGCGCGATCGTCCCGGTTCACCTCTTCGGCCGTCCCGCGGATCCGATCGCGACCGAGCTTCCAATCCTCGAAGACGCCGCACAAGCCGTCGGCTCGTCTCACCTCGGTCCACTCGCCACGCTCAGCTTTTTCCCCTCGAAGAACCTCGGCGCGGCAGGCGACGCGGGCATGGTGCTCACCAACGACGCCGCCCTCGCCGATCGCATTCGGCTCTATCGCGCGCACGGCGCTCGTCCGAAGTACGAGCACCACGTGGTCGGCGCGAACGCCCGCATGGACACGATCCAGGCCGCCATCCTGCGCGTCAAGCTCCCGCGCCTCGCGGCGTGGAACACGCAACGCCGTACCAACGCCGCGTACTACTGCGACGCACTCGCCATCACGCCGCTCACGCTCCCGACTGACGCTCCTGGTCACGTGTGGCACCAATTCGTGGTGCGAGCACCGCAACGCGACGAGCTCCGGACCTATCTGCGCGCGCGACACATCGAGACTGAAATCTATTACCCGAAGCCGCTGCATCAGCAGACGCCGTTCTCCACCGGCCAATCACTCCCACACGCCGAGCTCGCCGCGCGCGAAGTGCTCGCACTACCTGTTCATCCCGAGCTCAGCGAAGCTCAGCTCGCGTACGTCGTCGACGCGATCAGATCGTTCTACGCAGCAGCCGGTGCGCGTCCGCGCCCGGCGTGACCGGGCTCGCGATTCGCATCTCGTGCGCGAGCTGGATCGCCGGTCTCACGTCCTCGATCGAGAATCCGCCGCCTGCCAACACGTCGCGATAGACCTCGGTGTGGAGATCCGGAAAGCCATCCGAGAACTCGAGCGCTACACCATCCGAAACCAGCTCGCGATACGCCGGCTTGCCCACGCCCTTCGGCATGTCCGCGCCGTCCACACTCAAGAACCAGCTCACGCGCGCGCGCTCGAGCTCGAACACGCCCGACATCTTGTCCCGCTGCGACATGTACACGCGCGAGCTCTGCGGCAACCCGTACAACCAGATCAACGCGTCGAAGAAGTGCACGCCGGTGTTCAGCGCGATCCCTCCGCTCTTCTCCGGCACGCCCTTCCAGCTCACATCGTGCCAGCGCCCGCGTGGCGTGATGTACGTGAGCTCGACATCCGCGCGTTCGCGCCCCAACCGCGCCTTGAGCCCCTGCAGTGCGGGCAACAACCGCAGCTGCATCACCGAGTACACGCGCCGCCCGTACTCCTGTTCGAGCGCGGCGAGCTGATCCAGGTTCCACGGGCTCAACACCAGCGGCTTCTCGCAGATCGCGTGCGCTCCGACGCGCAGCGCAAGCCGCACGTGCGCATCGTGGAGGTAGTTCGGCGAACAGATACTCAGGTAGTGAACCGGATCGACGCGCCGTCGCTTCTCCAGAAACCGATCGAAGCGCTCGACCTCGGTGAAGAACGCTGCATCGGGGAAATAGCGATCGATGATTCCGACGCTGTCATGCGGATCGACCGCGGCCACGAGCGTGTTGCCGGTCTCGGCGATCGCCTTCATGTGACGCGGGGCGACAAACCCGGCGGCACCAACGAGGGCGAAGTTACTCATCGCTTGAGCGCCCGCTTGGTGAGGCTCAGCAGTTCGCGCGCGGTGGCGCGACACAACACCAACGCGGCCGCGACGTACACCGCGCCACCGACCACGATCATCGCGGGCAATTGCAGCCCGTACGCTTGGTTCGCCAGCGCGGTATGGACCAACCAGATCGCGCCACCCATGCAGCCGCATGCCGCGAGTGGCTGCAAGAACCCGATGAGCAGCTTGGTCGCCGACGGCCCCTCGCGCGCGACCAAGATCACCCCCGCGACCGCGGACAGCGCGAACGCGATGCCCACCGCACACGCCGAGATCCGCAATCCGAACGGCGACAACAGGGCGATGCCACCGACGATCAAGACCACCTTCGCGACCTCGAGGAACATCAGCCGCCCGGTCTTGGACTCGGCTTCCATGTACGCCGACAAGGTCCACGTGATCGGCCGGAACACCGAGAGGCACGCGAGCACCGTCAGGAGCGGCGCGACCTCCTGCCACTCGTTCGAAGGCAGGATCAATCCGATCAACGGATACGCGACCAAGCCCAGGCCCACCGCGAGTGGAAAGATGATCAGCGACAGCATCGCGCTCGCCTTTTCCAGCGCCGGACCGCGGCGCTCCTTCGGCAGCTCCGCCATCGACGGCATCAGCACGAGCGCGATCTGCTCGCCGACCTGGATCGCCGGAATATCGGCGAGGTTGTAGGCCATGTTGTACGCGCCCGCCGAGCCCGGCCCGAAGAAGTGCGAGACGGTGAGGTTGTCCCAGTACCTCGCTGCGTTGTGCGCGATGCCTTGCACGCCGAGCGGCACGCCGAACTTCAGCATGTCCTTGAACCGTGACCACTTGAGCTTTGTCGGCGTGGCCCAACTTTTGATTCCCGCGGCCTTCACGAGGATCAACACGACCACGCACGACTGCACGATATTCGCCGCGACGATCGACATGCCGCCCCAACCGAGTGCGGCCAACGTCAGCGCCGAGGCGGTGTACGTGATCTCGCCGAAGGCGAGCGCCATGCCCGACGCGCGAAACTTCATCTGCCGCGTGAGCACGCGCTCGGGCATCGCGCTCAAGCGCTTGATCCACACCGCGAGCGCCATCCACGGGATGTAACTGACCGCGTGCGGGGCATCGAGCAGCGGCGCTAACCGCCCCGCGAACAAAGCGCCGAGCCCGATCGAGATCGTGCCGAGTACGAGATACGCGACGGTCGCGTGCCACGTGACCTCGGCGGCCTCGTCGCCACGACCCTTGACGACCGCGTACTGTCCGAAGCCCCAGATCGTGATCCAGCTGCAACTCATCGCAACGATCGCAGCATCGTTCACCTCACCGATCTGATCGGGGTGAAGGAACCGCGTCATCAGCATCGTGCCAAGAACGCCCACTGCGCGCCCGCCCATGCTCGAGGCGACCGTCCAGATCGCTCCGCGTGCGGCTCGCTGGGCTACGGACATTGCCAAGAATGTCCGACGTCCTCGCGCCGCTGTCTACGGCGACGGCACGACGGTTGCTCTTCCTTTCGATCATGTTGGCTCGCATTCTCTTCCTCGCTGCAGTCGTCCCAGCGTGTCGCGCTGCGGAGGCCCGTGAAGAATCACGCGCGACCCTCACCGGCACGGCGCAGGTTGCAGGCGATTTACCGACGATACGCAGCGGCACCGTTCAGATGACGGTTCGCGGCGTCGGCGACATCAACGATTCGTGCAATGGCTCGGGCGAGCAGCAGTTCGTCGCGAGTTACGCGGGCG
>Ga0123338_10000271_pt1 | contig 54099 bp, 53 predicted proteins | sample grotaG_FD_89793 | JGI IMG/M metagenome (GOLD analysis project Ga0123338, IMG submission 89793) | Glacier valley bacterial and archeal communities from Borup Fiord, Nunavut, Canada, to study Microbial Dark Matter (Phase II) -... | ecosystem: Environmental > Aquatic > Freshwater > Ice > Glacier ... | reverse complement strand
GCAAGGCCACCGACACGATCATCGAGACGAAGGTTTTCACGGCCTATACGGTTCTACCCCACCCTCACTGCGACGCAACTGTGCCGGGTTCCCAGGGTCGTCCGAACCGCGGACAGCGTCCGTAGGCCGGACGCTTTTCTCGTCGAGAACCGCGATTTCCGCGCCGATCGAAGTGGCACATGGGTTGCTTTGCATCTCTGCGTGCTCGCAAAGAGCCAGGAGGATGTGATGAACGATCTGCAGCCAACAGTCTCGGAGACCAAAACCTGGAAGGCGGTCTACACCATCGTCGAGCGCGGCCCGGAAAAGAAATACTGGGTCCGCATCGGCACCGCCTTCGTCAATCACGATCACTCGATCAACGTGAAGCTGGATGCCTCGCCGACCAACGGTCAGCTGCATATCCGCGACGCTGATCCGATGCCGAATCGATTGCCGCCGCGCCCCGCTCGCGACTTCTCGGCGCTGGGGGATGCGTCGTGACCGCCCGTTGGTGGGTAAAGGCAGTGGTGGGCAGTGTGCTCGGTCTGGTGCTGCTCGGGGCCAACGTCGCTCGGGCGCAGTCGCCGACGCCGAAGCCGGCGTCGACGGCGCCAAGCGCCGAGGGCGTGGTCAACCTCAACGAGGCTTCGCCCGACGAGCTGGAGCGACTTCCAGGCATCGGGCCGGCCAAGGCCAAGCTGATCTTCGATCATCGGAAGGGTCATCCCTTCCGTCGGGTGGAAGACGTGACCAAGGTCAAGGGCATCGGTCGCAAGACCTTCGCCAAGCTGCGGCCGTACCTGACGCTGCAGGGTGCGACCACGCTGGCCAGCGAGCCGGCCAAGAAGTGAGCCTGGGCGCTCACGCCTAACAGGGAGTGTCTTGCTCTCTCGTCGTCGTCGGTGGCGCGGTCTGCGTCAGGCGCTCCTGGCGGCGACGAGAGAGAGCTATTTCTTGGCGGCCGCCGCTTTCTTGCGGCGACGGCGCGTCATGAGGAGGGCAAAGAACACCACCGCTCCGCCATAGCCGCCCGGCACCCACCAGTTGGTCTGGAGGACCAGCGGCGGCTTGGGAACGTAGGCTTTGGCCCGCACGTCCAGCGCGTCCATCGAGTCGAGTCGACGACGCACCAGTTGTTCGGCGACCGCCCGCTCGACGGAGGGCGTGAGTTTTTGACAGGCATTGTAGCGGTCCCACCACGCCCCGAGTGCGATCTCGGCGCGGCCGGTGCCCCGCAGCTCGAGCGCGTAGAATTCGGTGAGGTCGGCGTTGGGTCGAAGGAAGAGATCGGGATCCTCGGTCTCTTCGAAGCGGCCTCCAGCGCGCGAAAGCTTGGGCAGGGCAACGGAGCGGATGGCGGTGTAGACGGCAGGTCCTTCGTGGCTGGAAAGCTCCACGAGGCTGGTCATCAGCGCCCTCGTAAAGGGCTCGCTGCAGCCTCTCGGTGCGCCGCTCAGCTCGGTGACGAATGGCGCGTCGGTCTGGCGCGTGGCGGCCAGTGCAGCGACGGGGTCGCCTTCAGCGAGGAGATGTTTTCGGAACAGCGCCTCCACCAACAAATGGTGGTTGCTGATGATCTGGATGCCGATGGAGATGAAGTCGGGACGCGGTCTGCGCAACCCGCCGACCGAGCGGAGCTCCTCCAAGATCGACGCCAGCTTGGCATCGAAAAAGAAGTCGTAGATGCCCACTTGCACGGTGTGAATCTGGTTGGCGACATCTTCCAGGTGATGCGCGGTGGCACCGGCGTGCACCATCGACAGTCTGGTGCCGTGTGGAAGCTGCGCTGCGAGCAGGGATAGCGCGGCATAGCTCTCGGCGAGCTCGGTGCCGAAGGTGTGGATATCAGGTGGAGTGGCGAAGCGTCGTGGCTCACTCTTGAGGACATCGGGACTATCGCTGAATTGGAGTGGTGGAAGCTGATAGTGCGCGTGCGCCTGGCTCGATGTGCCGGTCGCTTTTCCCATGTCGAGGATGGCCGGATCTTCCGGGATCGGCTGCCCATAGGGATCGACGCTGCGGCCACCGTCGGCGCCGCTGCGAACGCGGTCACGGTTTCGGGTGTCGTCATCGGGGAGCCGTGAGGCCAGCGTGTAAACCTCGAGCGGCGTTCCGACTGGTAGTGGGGTGCTATCGAAGCCAGCCACCTGTTTTTGCGGATTGAGAAAGAAGAAGCGCTTGAAGGCGGCCTCGTCAAAGTCTTTGACGGTCGGAAAACGACGCAGGAAACGGTCCTTCAGCGACGGAGTTTCCGCTCCAGCGCGATAGATGCGGAGACGTAAGAGCTCCACCGCTGCCTGGGCATTGGCAGGGCTGTCACCGAAGGCTTTGGGCCCAGCAAACGCACGGCGCGACAGGTACTCATGGACTGGCTGGTCATACGCGTGGGCTTGACCCAGCGTCGAGGCAACCACGATGAACGAGAGCATGAGGCGGCAAATCACGGGCCGATTGTGGCATGGGTCGGCCGAAGTGGCTAAAGACGGTGGTACTGGATGCGCCAAATCCGCAAGCCTTTCTCTTCGCAGCGCACTTCGCGGAGAGATCGGGCTTGGTACGGGTTGGGCCGCAGGAACGTCCAGGGTTCGACGGTGTTGCTGAACAGATCGCGTCGTTTTTCGAGGACGGCCATGGCGTCGATGCCGAGATCCCACACGTCGCTCTGGAAGAACAGCTCACCGCCACGACGAATCTTTCGATGCAGACTCTCGACGAGCTCGGGGTTCATGAGACGGCGTTTGTGATGGCGACGCTTGAACCAGGGATCGGGGAAGTTCACGAAGACGCGGTCAAGCCGTTCGTCGGCAAACAGACCGTCGAGGTCGAGGTTGATGTGGCCCGAGCAGGCGATGAGATTGGTGAGCCCCGCCTCGGCTGCACGCAGGTTGACGTCGGCAACGAGGGGTTCTCTGATCTCCACCCCAACGAACGTCGTCTTCGGAAACAGCGGAGCCCGATCGAACAAGAAGAGCGCGTCGGCACAACCGAGCTCGACCTCGACGGGTCCAGGCGGCAGCTCGAGCAGGCTCGCGCGACGCTCTTCGAACACCCGACTCATCGGGTTGACGTGGTGCCGGACTCGAACGCGCTTGGTCATGTGGGACGGGGTCGTGTACACCGACGCTGTTCGTCGGTCAAACTGGGTTTTGCGGGCGGCGGGCCAAGGGGCTATGCTCGCCGGGCGATGGCGCGTCGAGCAACAGCAGTCTCAGCCAAGCCCAAAACGGACAAGAAGCCCCGCCCTTCCCCACAGGAGCTGCGCGACGGCCGGCGTGCTCAGCTCGTGGCAGCCGCACGCGATGTCTTCGGTCAAAAGGGCTATCACGACACCACCGTCGACGACATCACCCGGGCGGCGGGCGTCGCCAAGGGCACGTTCTATCTGTATTTCGAGCAGAAGCGAGAGATCTACTACGAGCTCGTGCGCTCATTCCTGCGCCATGTGACCGACATCGGCGCGTCGGTGGCCCGCGAGGTCACGACGTCTGCGCAGTTCTTCGCGCGCTGTGAACAGGCGGCGCAAGAGCTGGTCGGCGTGTTCATCGAGCATTTCCCGCTGGCGCGGTTGGCCTACCGAGAGTCGATGAGCCTCGACGTTGACCTCGAGCGGATGCTGCGAGATTTTTATCGGCAGCTGGCGCGTGTCGAGGCGGACAACATCCGACTCGGCATGGAGCTTGGCCTGTTTCGGGCTGTCGATCCGCTGGTCTGCGCCTACGCCCACATCGGCATGGTGGAGCGGGTGGCGCTCGGGCTGCTGTCGGAGGAGAACCCGCCGGCGGCGGAGCATGTCGTGCGTGAGCTTCTCAGTGTGGCGTTCGAAGGCCTGCGCAAGCGATGAGCGCCAAGGCCAAATCGGACCGCTCACACGACGATCTCTTGGCGCTGTTCGCCATCCTGATCGGCTCTGGCGTCGCGTATCTCCACTGGCGCCAGCCGCTCGATCTGGGTGGCGGGGTGGCCTTGGCTCTGGGAGGCGTGATTCTGGCTCTGCGCGGAGACAAGATCGTCGTGGGTCGTTCTTGGCTGCGTGCAGCGCTGATCATCACAGGGATGGCCACGTTGCTGTCTTTGGCACTTGGGACCTACGCCGAGTGGATCGTCGGTCAGTGGTTTTCAGAAGGGTCGCAACCGGGGGAGACTGCTCAAGAATTGCGGCGAATGGGTCGCTATGCAGCCTGGTTTCGAATCACTGCGTTGGCGATGTCAGCGGCGTTCTTGGTGGGGGCGGTGTTCGGCCGAGAGCCAAACCCCGATGTGACCAAAGCGACGAACGATCCGACGAAACGGCCTGACTGACGTCGGCTAGGCCTTGCGGACGTTGGCGGCCTGAAGGCCCTTCGGTCCCTGAACCACTTCGAATTCGACCGACTCACCCTCGGCGAGGCTGCGAAAGCCTTCCGAGACGATGGCGGTGTGGTGGACGAACACGTCTGGCGCGCCTTCGCGCGTGATGAAGCCAAAACCCTTTGCGTCGTTGAACCACTTCACGGTGCCTTTTTCCATCCTTAGCCTCCCGAGTCCAATGCCAGAGGTCAGGCTAACCGCCGAGCGGACTGGCAGTCAAGTCCGCCCAAACGCTCAGAAAGTTGGCTGGTCTCGCAGGATGCGCTTGGAGATCACGATGCGCTGGATCTGTCCGGTGCCCTCGAAGATGTCGAAGACCTTGATGTCGCGATACCATTTCTCGACGAGCTGATTCTGCTCCAGGCCCGGTGCACCCAAGATCTGAACGGCATCGCGACACACCGCCATGGCCACCTTGGCGGCGTAGGCCTTCGACATCGATGCCTCTTTCGCATTGGGCACGCCTTCATCGGCCATCCAGGCCGCGCGCCAACACATGAGCCGCGCAGCGTCGATGCTGCGCTTCATGTCGGCCAGTTTCTCGGCGAGGAGCGCATAGCGCGGAATGGCCCGACCGAGCACGAAGTGGTCACGCACATAGTCGCGCGCGGCCTCGTACGCGGCGCGGGCAATGCCGAGTCCGAGGACGGCCACCATCGGGCGCGAGGAGTCGAAGGTCTTCATTGCCGACATGAAGCCGCCCTTTTTGCCCTCGGCGTAAGCCGCCTCCCCGCCCAACAGATTGTCGGCAGGCACACGGCAGTCTTCGAGGACGAGCTCGGCGGTCTCCGACGCGCGGATGCCCATCTTGTCCTCGATCTTGCCAACCGAAAAGCCAGGCGTGCCCTTCTCGACGACGAACGCGCGATGGCCAGCCCGGCCGAGCGCAGGATCGACGGTGGCGAAGATCACCACCCAGTCGGCCCGGCCGCCGTTGGTGATGTAGCACTTGGTCCCGTTGAGAACCCACTCGTTGCGATCTTTGCGACAAGACGTTCGGATGTGGGCCACGTCGCTGCCGGCGCTTGGCTCGGTGAGGCCGTAGGCTCCCCAGTGAAGCCCAGGCTTTTTGAAGACAGAGAAGAAGCGCTCTTGTTGCTCGGGGGTGCCAGTGAATTGCACGGGCGGGCCGCCCAAACCCGGGCCAGGCAAAGACATGATCACCGAGATGTCGCCCCAGGCCAGCTCTTCCGCACCGACGAGAGCCACGCGGTTGCGCTGCGACGAGCCCTTCTTGTCTTTGATCTCGCCAACGCCGCCGCCTTCGCCGCCGTACTCGGCCGGCACTTCACCCATGGTCATCATGGAGCGCATGTCGTTGAGCCGCTGCATGAAGTCGTCGGGGATGCGGTGATCGCGGTCGGCCTGCAACGAGATGGGCCGAATGGCATATTTGGCGAACTGATGCGCCAGCTCTTTGACCTTGGCCTGTTGCTTGGAAAGCTCGAAGTCGATCATGGGAGCCTCAGATGCCTCAAGTAAAGAAGGGTTGCAGCGAGGCTGATGGAAGCGCGGCACCGACGGCGTGGCCGAGCTCGGCGGAGGCGATCTGCAGCGCGTGGTGTTCGCTTGGCGGTCCAAAGAGCGCGAGCGCCTTGGTGTCGCGAAGCCATTTCTCGACGGGGTGGTCCTTCACGTAGCCTGCGCCGCCAAGGAGCTGCACGCCGTGATCGGCCACCCGCCACGCGGCTTCGTTGGCATGCGCGGCTGCCTCGTGACAGAGCAAGGTCTCGCCGTGGTCGAGGCGGGTGGCTGCTTGCCAGGTGAGCCAGCGCGCAGCCTCCACATCCATGTGCATGTCGGCCAGAGTGAAAGCGATGGCCTGGAAGTGGGCGACGGGCTTACCGAACGCGGTGCGCTCCTGGGTGTAGGCGAGAGCGGCTTCGTATGAAGCCCGCGCCAGGCCGACTTGCCGTGCTGCGTGGATGAGTGAGAGCCGCGCGAAAAGGCGCTGGGTGGCCGCTTCGAAGTCACTGCCACCGACGAGACGCTGGCTGTTGGGAATGCGACAACCAGTGAAGACGAGGGAGCATGCCTCGACGGTTTCGAGGCCGAGAAGCTGGTGGCGTGCTCCAGCGGTGACACCTGCTGTACCCCGGCCGACGACAAAGGCCGCGGCACCTGGCCGTCCCGAAATACCGTCGAGCTGAGCAAAGACGACGAGGACGTCAGCCGTGGCGCCGTTGACCACGTAGGATTTATTTCCGTCGAGGATCCAGTGTTCGCCGTCAGAGCGCGCGGTGGTGGCGAAGCCTTCGACCGGCCCGTCGAGCTCGCAATAGGCCAACGCGCCGAGCCGTTGATGCCCAGCGGTGTCCGCAAAGAGGCCCAGCCAGGTCTGTTGCTGGGCCTCGTCGCCGAGAGCCAGGAGAGCCTGGCCAGCGAGGTGGGGCGCGAACAATGCGACCGCTGCCCCTGGGTCGCCGAACGCGAGCTCTTCGTGGACGATCGCCGCCGTCACGAGGCCCGCGCCCAGACCTCCCAGAGCCTCGGGAGCGTCGACCAGGCCAAGGCCAAGTTCATGAAAACGTTGACGAAGCGCTGGCGGTAAGGTGCCAGCCCGTTCCAGGTCGCGAAGATGGGGCCGCAGCTCCTCGGCGGCGAACTTGCGGACGGTTTCCTGGATCAGCCGCTGTTCTTCTTCGAGCGCGAACGAGACCATGGGCAAGCTCCAACGCTGAATGACTCATCAGTCATACGCCCGCCAGCTGCTGGATGTCAAACCGACTGGAGCCTGCGCGGCTCGTTCGATTCAGGCAGCTCGAGCTTGGAACGCAGCCCACGTAGCTCGTCGGCCAGCACCTCCAGCCGCCGGCGCACGGCCTCGACTTCGGCGAGAATCTCGACGAGTCTGGCGGCGTTCGGAGCTTGCTGGTCCATCCTCCGAAACATACGATGCGGGGTCGAGACGAGTCAACGCGGCTCAGAACACCCGATCATGACCCTCAGTGCTCAAGAGCTTGCCAACGTCGCCGGTGAGGTGAGTCGCGCGCTGACGGGCCGATCCGTGCAGAAGATTGTCCAGACGGGGCCGGCCACGGTGCTGCTTGGCTGGAAGGGTGCATGGGTGCTGGTCTCCGCCGACGCACGACGAGGTCGGCTGCATCTTCTCGACGAAAAGCCGCCTGGCTCGGGAGAGGCAGCGACGGCGTTTTGCATGCAGCTACGCAAGGAGCTGGTCGGCGCACGGCTGGTTGGATGTGAAGCGGTGCCGGGTGAGCGAGCGGCGGAGCTGCGGTTTCTGCGACGGGAAAACGAGCTTGGCCTGGGCGCCGAGGGTGGCCGCTTCGTCGAGGTGGCGAGATCGTTGCGGTTGTTCTTGTTCGGCCGCGCTGCGCAGCTGTCGTTGCACGACGGCGACGGGGCCGTGCTGGGGAGGATCGGTCCGGCGCAGCGGGTCCACGGCGCGTTGCCGTCGGCGAGACCGGATCCATCGCCCCTTGATCGCTTTGCCGGCGACGGGAGCTATTCGTCGCGGATCCAGGCCTACTATGATCGGGTCGAAGAAACAGAGGCTGCGGCCGAGGCTCACGCCGAGGGCCAGGCGCAGTTGCAGAAGACGGCGACCAAGCTGCGGCGCAAGCGAGATGCACTGGCTGGGGACCTCGAACGTGCTTCTTCCAGCGACGAGGTTCGGCGTCGGGCCGACCTCATTTTGGCCAGCCTTGGCACGCTGGGTGTCGTGCCACGCGGGACGCGCAGCGTGACCGTGTCGGATCTGTTCGGCGACGGCTCTCTCGTCGAGATCGCGCTCGATCCCACCCGCACTCCACAAGAGTTGGCCGGTCGGCTGCACAAGCAGGCCAAGCGTTTGGGTCAGGCACGCAAGACAATCGCTGCGCGGTTGGCTCAGGTGGAGGCAGAGCTTTTGGCAGTGAGCACGGCGCTCGCGGGCGAAGGGCCGTTGCCGGCGGCGCTACGGCAGGCGATTGCCGTCGAGGCCGGACGGGGACAAGGTGGTGGCAAGGCGGCGGAGCGACAGCGGACGGCGCCTTATCATGAATTCCGCTCTCTCACCGGCGTGACGATTCTCGTCGGGCGAGGGGCCGAGCGCAACGACGAGCTGACGTTTCGCGTCGCCCGCGGAGCTGATCTGTGGCTGCACACGCGGGATGCGGCTGGGGCGCACGTGATTGTCGTCCTCGACGGTCGGCCCGTAGACCAACAGACGCTGCTCGACGCCGCAACGCTCGCTGCGCACCATTCTCAGGCGCGTGACGAGCGTCAGGTCGACGTGGGATATACGCTGCGAAAACATGTCCGAAAGCCGCCAAAAGCGCGGCCTGGACAGGTCATCACCTCCGGGCTGAAGACTCTGCGCGTCCGGCTAGAACCAGATCGCCTCCAGCGCCTCCTGGCGTCCCGCGTTTAGGCCGCGTTTAGGATCAGGCACGAGGTCGGGGAGCCAGATCGCGGAGCGTGAGGCTTTGCCGAACAGCGGAGCCGGAGGTCCAGAACCCTCATCAGGGTTCCGGGCAACAGTCGGTCCGGCCTACAATAGCAAAAACGACAAAGGCGGCCGAAGCCGCCCCTGCCGTCCGATTGAGCCCCGAAAGGCTGTCCCGGTCTAGAACGTGAACGTGGAGCTTGGCGTCGGCAACGGCGGCGGAACCTTCGGAGCCGCTGGAGCCGGAGCTGGCTTCTTGGCCTTGGGGGCCGCTGAAACCTTCGCCGCAGCCTTTTTAGGGGCTGCTGGCTTCTTCTTGGAGACCGGCTTCGCCTTCGGGGCAGCCGCCTTCTTGGCTGCCTTTTTGGCCTTAGGCGCCGGCTTCGAAGCCTTTTTTGCGGCTGCCTTTTTGGCGGCCTTGGGGGCTGCCTTCTTTGCAGCCTTGGGGGCAGGCTTCTTGGCTGCCTTTTTGGTGGCCATAGGAGTCTCCTTGAAGGGGTTACTTACGCTTCTTAGCCGGAGCTTTCTTCTTCGCAGGAGCCTTCTTCTTGGTGGCCTTGGAAGCAGCCTTCTTCGCTGGTGCCTTCTTTTTGGTGGTAGCCATGGTCTAGTGCCTCCCGTTTCTTTATGTGGGGTAGCTTGAAGTGACTGTGCCAGAGGATCGATCCTTAGTCAACCCAGTTAAGTAAATTTTTGCTTAATTATATGACAAAGGATCGGTTGGTACGAGTCTTCCACAGAAAATGCCGTCGCTGTTGAGATCTGGCGGATCTGTTGAACATTTTCGCATCGGGCCCAAAAATTCGACAAATTCGTCCAAAATTTGTTGCTGCAGCACCCACTTTCGGACAGCAAAAAAGTTCGCAGGCGAGTTTGCACATTTTTTGCGGCTCCAAACGCAGAATTTCAGCGTGGTATCGCTTTACTTGGCGCCTATGCCGGATTATCTACACGCATCATGGCCAGCCTGGACGTCTCTGTCCGCACCGACGATCTCGTACAGCTCTCGACGGGGTTGCTCGGCATCCCACTGTTTTTGCCGACTGCCGAGGACGACGGCAGCGTCGAGCACCCGGTGTATCAGGCGCTCGACGCCAAGCTCGACGGCCTCATCGGCAAGCTCGTCGCTGAGGAGCACTGGCGGGCCAAGAAGGGCTCGACGCTCCTCGTGCAGACGCTTGGTCGCATCGGGCCACAGCGCGTGTTGCTCGTCGGGCTGGGGGCGCGTAAGGACTTCACCTCTGCCGACCTGCGTGGCGTCGGTGCGCGGGTGGTCAAGGCGGCAGCGGCGGCCCACGCGACGTCGGCGGCCTTGGTGTTGCCGATTGGCGACGGGACCATGGAGCGCAACGCGCAGTTTCTAACCGAGGGCGCGATTCTCGGCTCGTACAAGTTCGACAAGTACCTCACCGGCGACCGCAAAAAGCCGGAGCACCTGAAAGAGCTGGTCCTCGAGATCGCTGACAGCGACGGGGCGCGACTCGATGGACTCAGGCGTTCGGCGCAGCGCGGAATCCAGGTGGCAGCGGCCGTGGCGCTGGCGCGTGACCTCATCAACGAGCCAGCAGCGGAGATGACCCCGCGCAAGATGGCCGAAGTGGCACAGCGCGTCGCCAAGCAGCACGGACTCGAGGCCAAGATCCTCGGGCCCAAGGAGTGCGAGAAGCTCGGCATGGGCATGTTCCTTGGCGTCGCCCAAGGCAGCGACGAGGAGCCGCGATTCATCCATCTGACCTACAAGCCCAAGGGAAAAACTCCGGCCAAAAAGAAGGTCGTCCTCGTCGGTAAGGGCGTGACCTTCGATTCGGGTGGCCTGTCGTTGAAGCCGTCGGCGGGCATGGAGGACATGAAGGTCGATATGTCCGGCGCAGCGGCGGTTATTGCCGCCATTGGCCTCGTCGCCGACCTGGGCGCGCCCGTCGAGGTCCACGCCATTGCCGCGTGTACGGAGAACATGCCGTCGGGCAAGGCTTACAAGCTCGGCGACGTGTTGAAGTCGATGAACGGCAAGACCGTGGAGATCAACAACACCGACGCCGAGGGACGACTGACGCTGGGCGACGCGTTGCACTACGCCATCACCGAGTTGCACCCCGACGAGATTTTCGATTTTGCGACGCTGACTGGCGCCTGCATCGTGGCGCTTGGGCCGCACACGGCCGGGGTCATGGGCAATGATCTGTCGCTCGTCGAGCGCTGGTTGTCGGCGGCGAAGCTGGCCGGCGAAGAGATGTGGCAGCTTCCGCTTCCGGAGCGGCTGCGCGACGGTTTGAAGAGCGATGTAGCCGACATGCGCAACACCGGGCCGCGTGAGGGTGGGGCGCTGACGGCGGGGTTGTTTCTGAAAGAGTTCGTCGGTGACACTGCCTGGGTGCACGTCGACATCGCCGGTCCAGCGTCGGCCGACAAAGAGTGGGGTCACGTGGGCAAGGGCGGCACGGGGTTTGCCGTCGCGACGATCGCCGAGTATCTCGCGCCGCGCGAGGCCTAGAGGTTGTCCCTAGTTTCCTCCAGTCGTCGAGCCGGCTGCGGGCCTCGTCCGCTGCGTTGCTCCTCTGTTTCATGCCGCCGGCATGCGCCCTCGTCGCGCCTTCTCGCCGAGGCTGCTCGCTCGGCTCGACTCGGTCCGGAAACCAGGGACATCCCCTAGTGGCTTTGGAAGCGCCAGTCGTTCCGGGGTCGTCACCGTCGGTGGCGAAGCCGAAGCCGTTCATCACCGCCAACCAGGTGACGTTGCTGCGGCTGCTGTTGATCCCGGTGCCTTGCTGGCTGTTGTATGGCACGCAGCGGGAGCAGTTCGTGGCCTTGATCCTGGCCACGATCCTTGGTTGCACCGACTTTGTCGACGGGTATCTGGCGCGGAAGTATGGCGTGACCGTGCTCGGCAGCTTGATGGATCCGATCGCCGACAAGGTCTTCATTGCCATCACCTTCATGCCGACGGTCGACTTGAAGTGGGTACCCGCCTGGCTCGTCGCTGCGCTGATGGTGCGTGAGTTCCTGGTGACGGCGGCTCGAACGGCGTACGAGGCGCGGGGACAGCAGCTCAAGTCGACGTATCTCTCGCGCTACAAGACCTGGGTGCAGATGGTGGGCGTCGCGCTCATCATGCTCATGAACACCATCAGCAATACGGCCTTCGACATCATCCTCATCGTCGGTGCGGTGACGCCGCTGCTGGCCTTTGGGCTGCGCTATGTTCTCGTGCGGAAGGTGTGGCGGGGGGCGGTCTTTTTTACGATTTCATTCACGGGCTTGTTCGTGCTGCATTACTTCGTGCTGCCCTATTTCTCGGCGCTGTTGATGGCGTTTATCGTCGGGATCACCTGGGTGAGTGGGCTCGGCTATCTGTTTGGCGTCGGCGAGTTGCGGGGCAAGGGACCGGTCAAACCGCGTGAGGTGGTGCGGCTGATTTTTGCGGTGACGTTGCCGACGCTGGCGGTGTTTGCGCAGATGTGGGGCCTGGCGCCGAAGTGGGCGCTGATTGGCGTGGTGTCATTCGAGATGGCGCATGGCGGCCTCGATAATCTGCTGGCGCATCACCATGTCGAGCAGGGGCCTTGGGTGTGGGGCGGGCGGCAGGCGTTGTTGAGCGTGCTCGTCGGTGTGAGCCTGTTGCCGCCCAGCTGGAATGTGCCACCGAGCTGGGTGGAGTTTGCGGCGGTGCTGGCGTTTGCCGTCGGTGGAATAGCGCTCGGCTGGGCGTTTTGGAACAAGCGGATTTACTATCTCGACTCGAAGCTGGGCGATAAAGCACGGTCTGTTTCGCCGCCTCCGCCCATTCCGGCCTGAAATTTCTAGCTACTTCTCCTTTGAGTAAGCCAGGTTACCTCCCTGGGCGTTGACCTCCATATCCCTGCGTGGTAGGTTTCCGGCCCCCGGGAACAAGTAACCAGCGTTCCCAAAACGACTGCTCGCGACCCACCCGCGAGGTCAGTCAACGTTCGGAGGTGTCGAGTGGACGTATCGTTGTCCTTCCGAGTCGGCGACAAAGCGGTCTACCCGGCGCACGGCGTGGCCGAGGTCACGGGCATCGAAACGAAGGAGATCGGCGGCAGCAAGACGTCGTTCTACATCCTCCGTATCCTGGAAAACGGCATGCGCATCATGGTTCCGACGAAGAATGTCGGGACGGTGGGCCTGCGCGCGGTGGTCAAGAAGGCCGAGGTCAAAGAGGTCTACGATATTTTGAAGTCGCGGGAAGTGTCCGTCGACAGTCAGACCTGGAATCGGCGCTACCGCGAGTACATGGAAAAGATCAAGACCGGCTCGGTCTACGAGGTCGCCGAGGTGTTGCGTGACCTGTCGCTGCTCAAGAACGACAAGGAGCTGTCGTTCGGCGAGCGGAAGATGCTCGACACCGCGCGGTCGCTGCTCGTCAAAGAGCTAGCGATTGCCAAGAACACCAAGGAAGAGAAAATCGACCGCGAGCTGGCGGAGATTTTCACCCTCGCTTAGTTGTAATCCGCATCACCGTTCCTACGCGTCAAACTCCGTTTTCCGCCTGCCCCACCGACGGCCCGACCAATTTAGAATTTGATCTTTGGTCGAAGTTCCCTAGACTGGGGTGTCAGTCTATTCGACCCGTCGTGGTTTTTGTCGTTGGCGGGTCGACTTCAGGCAGGAGAGCGGATGCCCACGGAAGCAGAAGACCAGATCAATCTCCGGAGCCAACCAGTCGCCCTCGGCATCGACGTGGGCTCGACCACCGTCAAGGCGGTCGTGGTGGATCCGATCTCGAAAGAGATTCTCTGGAGCGACTATCTCCGGCACCAGACGAAGCAAGCCGAGTTCGTCCATGCCTTTCTCCTTCGCATCGCCAAGTGCTTTCCGAATGTGGCGTCGAGCGACATCCGGGTCTTCATCACGGGGTCGGGCGGTGGGCCGATTGGGCCGCACCTTGGCGCCAAGTTCGTCCAGGAGGTCAACGCGGTCACTCTTGCCGTCGAGACCCTGCATCCGGACGTCGGCTCGGTGTGTGAGCTCGGTGGGCAGGATGCCAAGATCATCATCTTCAAGAAGAACGAGGAGACTGGCGGGAAGACGGCCATCACCTCGATGAACGACAAGTGCGCGTCGGGGACCGGCGCGACGATCGATAAGTGCGTCATCAAGGTGGGTCTGCCGTCGGAGGAGGTCGTCAAGATCAACTTCGACGACTCCAAGCTCCACCATGTGGCGGCCAAGTGCGGCGTGTTTGCCGAGACGGATATCGTCAACTTGGTGAAGTCGGGCATTCCTTCGCTCGAGATCATGAACTCCTTGGCCGACGCCATCGTCATGCAGAACCTGTCGGTGCTGACGCGTGGCAATACGCTGCGGCACAAGGTGTTGCTGCTCGGCGGGCCGAATACCTATTTGCCGTTTTTGCGCGATTGCTGGCGCAAGCGGATTCCAGAGACCTGGCGTGATCGCGGCTATGACTATCCGAAAGATGTGCCGATCGATCAGCTGATCATCGTGCCGGAGAACGCGCAGTATTACGCGGCGTACGGCGCAGTCATGTATGGGCTTTATGAAGAAGCCACCGTCGGTGTGTACAAGGGCATCGAGGGGTTGGACAATTTCATTCTGCATGGTCGCGCTTCGCGTCTTGGTGAGTCGGCTGGGCCGCCTCTCGTGGCGCAGAAGAGCGAGCTCGACGAGTTCCGCGAGCTGTACAAGATCCCCAAGTTCGACGCGGTGCCTTTGTCGCCCGGGCAGCACATCCGCGTCGTCATCGGCATGGACGGCGGGTCGACCTCGTCGAAAGCCGTGTTGATCGACTACGAAACCGGCGCCTTGCTGAAGAAGGAATATCAGCTTTCGAAGGGCAATCCGATTGCCGATACCAAGGAGATCTTGGCGCGGTTGAAGGCCTGGGTCATCGACCAGGGCGCGACGCTGGAGGTCATGGGCTTCGGCGCGACCGGATATGCCGCCGACGTGTTGCAAGAGTCGGTCAAATCCGACGTCAATATCGTCGAGACCGTGGCGCACATGATGTCGGCGACGCATTACTTCGGCGACGTCGACGTGATTTGCGATATCGGCGGGCAGGACATCAAGGTTCTGTTCATGCAGAACGGCGATATCAAAAACTTCCGGCTATCGAATCAGTGCTCGGCGGGTAACGGCATGTTGTTGCAGGCCATGGCCGATCAGTTCGGCGTGGCCGTCACCGACTATGCCGATGTGGCGTTCCAGGCCAAGCTGAGCCCGAAGTTCTCGTATGGCTGTGCAGTGTTTTTGGATTCGGATCGCGTCAATTTCCAGAAAGAAGGCTTTTCGAAAGAGGAGCTTTTGGCGGGCCTGGCGCAGGTGTTGCCGAAGAACGTTTGGCAATATGTCGTGCAGATTCCGCGTATGGCCGAGCTCGGCAAGAAGTTCGTGCTGCAGGGCGGAACGCAGCACAACCTGGCGGCGGTCAAGGCGCAGGTCGACTACATCAAGGCGCGCGTTCCCGGCGGTGAGGTGTTCGTCCATCCGCACACGGGTGAGGCTGGCGCGATCGGCGCCGCGTTCGAGACCCGTCGCGTGGTCATGCGTCGCGGGCACTCGACGTTCATCGGCATCGACAACACCATCAACCTCGAATATGTCAGCGTCAACGACGAGACCACGCGCTGCCACTTTTGTCCCAATCTGTGCGCGCGTACATTCATCGATACCAAGACGCCCGACGGTGGGACGTCGCGATATATCTCGGGGTTCTCTTGCGAAAAGGGCACCGTCGAGAGCGAAGAGGCGATGTTGGCCTTGTCCAAAGAGCGGAAGCGCCTGACCAAGGCGTTCCCGAACTTGGTCGATTACGAGTCGAAGCAGCTGTTCCGGCATTTCTATGATTCGGAGCCGATGCCGCTCGCGACCAAGATGATCCACGATGTGGCCGTCGAGAAGTCGTGGATGGGCGTGAAGAAGAAGGCCATTCAGCGGCTCTTCGAGCGCAGCTCGGATGCGGCTTGGGAAGCGCGCCGGCGGATTCGTATCGGCGTGCCGAAGGTCTTGAACGTTTATACGATTGCGCCGTTCATTCGTACGTATCTGGAGACGCTCGGCATTCAGAAGCAGAATGTCGTGTTTTCGGATTATACGTCGGAGGAGATGTGGCTCGAGGGTGGCAAGTATGGGTCGATTGACCCGTGCTATCCGTCCAAGGTCTCGCAGGCGCATATCCACAACTTGTTGTTTCACCACCACGACGAAGAAGACGGTGGCAAGAAGCTGAATTACATCTTCTTCCCCTGCATTACCCATACGGCGCCCGGTTTGAACAAGGTGATGGATACGGCTTCGTGCCCCATCGTCGCTGGCGCGCCTGAGGTCATGAAGGCTGCGTTTACCAAAGAGACCGACTTCTTTGCGCAGCGGAAGATTACGTATCTCGATCCGGCGATGACGTTTACCGAGCCGACGCTGCTCAAGAGCCAGATGTTCGAGGCCTGGGGCGCGGCGCTGGGTTGCACCGAGGACGAGAGCGACTTTGCCTGCGATCAGGGTTGGAAGGCGTACGAGAAAGTCGATCTCGACCTGCAAGTGAAGGGCAAGGCGATCTTGGAGACCGTCGAGGCGGAACATCGCGTGGCGGTGTTGATGCTGGGTCGGCCTTATCACTCGGATCCCGGGTTGAATCACGGGATTTTGGAAGAGTTTCAGGTACTCGGATATCCGATCTTGTCGCTGCGGTCGATCCCCAAAGATCCGCACTGGCTGGGGCGGTTCTTCGCCGAGGACATGAAGGCGGGCCGCATCGAAGGGCCGCTCGAGGTCCAGGATGTGTGGCCGGAGAATTATTCGGCCAACTCGGTGCAAAAGGTCTGGGGCGCCAAGTTTGCGGCGCGGCATCCCAATGTCGTTGTCTTGGATCTGTCTTCATTCAAGTGCGGTCACGATGCGCCGACCTACGGGCTCATCGATTCGATCATTTCTTCGTCGGCGACGCCTTATTCGGCGCTGCACGACATCGACGCCAACAAGCCTGGCGGGTCGATCAAGATCCGCGTCAAGACCTATGCCCACAGCCTGAAGCTGCATGAAGAGCGGCTCGAGGACATGGACAAGAAGAAGGAAGAGTTGGTCTACCGCGTCGAGGAAAAGCGGCTGCAACTGCTGGGGCTGAAGAAGTCGCAGCTCGACGCGCGCAAGGTGCGTGATCCGGCGCTCGAGGCGTTGATCGTGGAGACGCAGTCGAAGGTGGCGGCGTATTCGAAGATCTTGGAAGCGCGCCAGGTGGCCAAAGTGGCTGCCAATCCCGTCGAGCAGGCCAAAGAAGCTGGTTTGGTTCGCGTGGGCATTCGGAAGAAAAACGATCACGGCGAAGATGTGCTTTCCCGTGTTTGAAAATTTTCATAACGGTTTGGCCAATGATCTGAACGCAGGCATTCGAGGAGAAGACTGATGGAGACGACTGAGACGAGCCGCAAACGGTTGCCGATCCTGAACAATGGCAGCAGCAAGGTGGAGCTCGACCTCGACGGCGAGCTCAAGAAGTTCGAGCTCGAGCAGATGGCCGCTCTCGGCCTCGAGCCTGGTCATGAGCACTGGCGCGACGACAACCCAGTGACGTTTACCGGATCGCAGCGTGAGCACACCACGCTGCTCATTTCCGGTTTGACCATGTCGCACGACCTGTTCTTGCAGGGTGCGCTGCGCGGCATTGGCTACAAGGTCAAAGCGATTGATTGCCCGGACCAGTCTGCGCTGCAGTTCGGCAAAGAGTTTGGTAACCGCGGGCAGTGCAATCCGACTTATTTCACCGTCGGCAACTTGGTGAAATATCTGACCTATCTGCGCGATGACCAGAAGATGCCGGTCAAGGACATCATCGCCAATCACGTATTTTTGACGGCGGGCGCTTGTGGGCCGTGTCGTTTCGGTACGTATGTTACCGAGTATCGCAAGGCGCTGCGTGACTCGGGCTTCGAGGGCTTCCGTGTGCTGTTGTTCCAGCAGCAGGGTGGTCTCAAGCAGGCGACGGGCGAGGAGGCTGGGCTCAAGATGAACCCGGCGTTCTTCATCGTGTTGCTAAAGGCGATTCTGACGGGCGATGCGTTGAATGCATTGTCTTATCGTATCCGGCCTTATGAAGTCGTCCCGGGCTCGACGGACAAGGCGATTGCCGAGGTCAAGGCGTTGATTCACGACGCGTTCGAGCACCCCAAGCAGAAGTCGCTGTTGTGGGCGCTCGTTCAGACCCGGCGGATCATGATGTCGGTCAAGGTCGACCGTACGATTGTGAAGCCCAAGGTCTCGGTCATTGGCGAGTTCTGGGCCATGACCACCGAGGGTGACGGCAACTACGGCCTACAGCGGTTCCTCGAGTCCGAGGGCGCCGAGGTCGAGATCCAGGTCGTGACGGCATGGATCTTGTTCATGATCTGGGAGCAGCGTTGGGACACCCAGCAGCGCATGGTGCTGCGTGGCGAGGACAAGTCTCGTAAGGGGCTCGTCGGCGTCAACGTGCGCAAGAAACTGCTCATGCTGTGGGTCGCGGAAAAAGCCGTGCGCGGTATGTTCAAGGGGATTTCGGCGATTATCGGTCTTCACGATTATCACCTGTCGGATATGGACGATGTCGCCGAGACGGCGTCGGCGTTCTACAACAACCACCTCCGCGGCGGCGAAGGTCACATGGAGGTCGGCAAGCTGATCCTCAATGTGAAGCACAAGAAGGCGACCATGACGTTGTCGGTCAAGCCCTTCGGGTGCATGCCTTCGTCGGGCGTTTCCGACGGGGTGCAGTCGCTGATCACCGAGCGGTATCCCGAGGCGATCTATTGCCCGATCGAGACCACCGGCGACGGCGCGGTCAATGTGTACTCGCGCGTGCAGATGATGCTGTTCAAGGCGCGGTTGATTGCGCGTGAGGAGTATCAGAAGACGCTCGACGAGGCGGGTTTGACGGCGGCGCAGTTGAAGGCGCACCTCGACTCCGGCTGGTGGACGCGGTCGTCGTTGTATTATCCGAAGCACGGTACCGTCGCTGCGGCAGCGTCGAACGTGGTGCAGGAACAGGCTCCGCGCATCAAGTATTCGGCGGCGCAACGTGCGCTCTCGCTCGGCAAGACCCTGGGGCAGCGCGGCTTCAAAGCGCTCACCTCCTTGCTTCCCGCCTAAGTTATTCTCTCGGGCGCTTGCCCGATTCTCCTTCTGACATAGACCCAACCGACGACGCTGCAGAGCTTCGTCGGTTGGGGTATGCGCAAGAGCTGCGTCGCTCGATGAGCGGCTTCGGCAATTTTGCGCTTTCGTTTTCGGTCATCTCGATTTTGACCGGATGTATCTCGCTGTACGGGTTTGGCTTGGCGCACGGCGGGCCGCGCGAGATGACGCTGGGGTGGCCGCTGGTGTGCGTGATGACGCTGGCGGTGGCGGCGTCGCTGGCCGAGCTGGCTTCGGCGTATCCGACGGCAGGGGCGCTGTATCACTGGGCGACGTTTTTGGGCGGGCGGGCGCTGGGCTGGTGGACGGCTTGGTTCAACCTGGTTGGGCAGGTGGCTGTCGTCGCTGGCGTGGACTATGGGCTGGCGGAGCTGGCTTGTCCCTTGCTGGGTTTATCGGGGACCCGCGGGCAAGTGTTGTCTGTGTATGGCGTGGTGCTGTTGAGCCATGGATTGTTGAATCATGTCGGGATTCGGGCAGTGACGATCCTCAATGAACTGTCGGCCTGGTATCACCTGCTGGGGACGGCGTTGTTGCTGGCGCTGGTCATGTGGCGGGCGCCGTTGCAGCCGCTGTCGTTTTTGCTGACGACGTATGTGGCGCCCGAGGAGAACGGGGTCGTGTTTGCGCTGCCGTATGCGTGTCTCGTGGGCCTCTTGCAGGCGCAGTGGACGCTGACGGGCTATGACGCGTCGGCGCATGTGTCGGAGGAGACAGTGCGCGCGGGCGAGGCGGCGCCGCGGGGGATCGTGTCGGCGGTGCTGGTGTCGGCGGTGGCGGGCTGGGCGTTGCTCTTGGGGCTGACGCTGGCGGTGCAGGACGTGGGTGACGTGGCGAGCGCGCGTAATGCGTTCGAGACGTTGATCGTGCGGGCGCTGGGGCCGCGTCTCGGGGCGGGGATGTTGTGGCTGGTGGTGGGCGCGATGTGGTTCTGTGGGTTGTCGTCGGTGACGTCCAATTCGCGAATGTTGTATGCGTTCGCGCGCGATGGGGGCGCGCCGGCTTCTCGGCGGCTGGCGTCGGTGTCGGCGCGGTTCGGGACGCCGGCTTGGGCGGTGTGGGCGTCGGTGGTGGTGGCCATGCTGCTGGCGGTGTGGAGCGGTGTGTACAACGTGATCGTGTCGATCAGCACCATCGGGCTCTATGTCGCATATGGGATCCCGATTGGGTTGGCCTGGCGGGCCCGACGGGCGGGCGTGTTGAAGCGCGGGCCCTGGGTGCTGGGACGCTGGAGTGGCCTGGCGCAGTCGGTGGCGGTGGTTTGGGTGGCGTTCGTGACGGTGCTGTTCGTGCTGCCGCCGAACGTGAAGACGGGTGTGACGTTCGCGGGCCTGATCGTCGTCTTGCTGGTGCTGTGGTTCGGGTGGGCCCGGCGAAATTTCCGTGGCCCGCCGCCACGCTCGTAAGCGGCCGATTCTTTGCTACGATGGCACGGTGTTCGTCGAGTTCATGTATGAGCTGCGCCGTCGTGGAGTGCGGGTTGGTCCTCAAGAGGCGGTGGCTCTGGCCGAGGCGCTGGCTCGTGATCTTCACGAGACGACGCTCGACGGGTTCTATGAAGTGGCGCGTGCGATCTTGGTGCATCGCGAGCAGGACCTCGACGCGTTCGATACGGCGTTTGCGGTGTATTTCGAAGGTCTTGAGCTCGAAGCGATCAAGGTCACCGACGAGATCATGGAATGGCTGCGGCAAGGGCGCGGCGACAAACGTGAGCTGAGCGACGAAGAGCGCGAGATGCTGGAGAAGCTCGATCTGTCGGAGATCCGGCGGCGGCTGGAAGAGCGACTGCGCGAACAGAAAGAGCGTCACGACGGTGGCAATCGCTGGGTGGGCACGCGGGGGACGTCGCCGCATGGGCGTGGTGGGACCCATCCGAGCGGCGTCACCGTCGGTCAGGGACCGCCGGGCGGCAAGGGTGCGCTGGCGCGGGCTGGCGCGCACAACTTCCGGGCGTTGCGTGGCGACCTGAATATCGACGTGCGCCAGATCGAGCTGGCGCTGCGACGGCTGCGGGCGTTCGTGCGTGAAGGGGCGTTGAGCGAGCTCGACATCGAGTCCACCATCGACGCCACGGCGCGCAACGCTGGCGAGCTCGAGGTGATCCTGCGGCCGGAGCGGCGCCCGAATCTCAAAGTCATCTTGCTGCTCGACGTGGGTGGGTCGATGGATCCGCACGTTCAGCTGTGCGAGCGGCTGTTCACCGCGGCCAAGAACGCCCGGCACTGGAAGCAGCTCGAGGTCTATTACTTTCACAACTGCGTGTATGGCTGGGTGTATCCGACGACGAGCTTTCGCAACGGCGTGAGCGTGGCTGATCTCGTGCGACGCTGTGATCCGTCGTGGCGACTGATTTTTGTCGGCGACGCGCTGATGCATCCGGCGGAGCTGGCGCAGGGTGCCGGCAGCTGGAGCTACGAGGAGTGGACCGACACGCCGGGTGTGGCGTGGATGGATATGCTGTCGCGGCATTTTCGCAAGACGGCCTGGCTCAATCCGGAGCCCGAGAATTATTGGCGGGGTACGGCGGCGACGCTGCGTAAGCTGTTCCCGATGTTTCGGCTGTCGCTCGACGGGCTGAACCAGGCCGTGGCGCACCTGACCGATCGCAACCGGCTGCGGGTGGGGGCCAGGTAGCGTGGGTGTGGGCCTGTTTTTGCGTGGCCGGGTGACGTCGGCTGCCGTGCTCGATCGGCTGGCGTCACGGCTCGGGCAAGAGCCGCAAGTGTCGTCGCTGCGGGTGGATTCGGAGGCGGTCGAGGTCGTGTTGCATCCGGCCGCCGAGTCGGTGGATTTCGTGCTCGAGGCCGGCGACGGCTTGCGGGTGATGGCCAAGACGTCGACGGTGGGGCCGGGCTACCACGCCTATCTGGTCGATTTGTTGCGCGGGCTCGGCGACGAGCTCGGGGTGCATTGGGAGTCGGTGGAGGACGATACCGGCTACTATGCCGGCGGCGATTTCTCGACGGTGGAACGCGAGATGTTGGTGTGGATTGGCGCGGTGGCGCGGCTGGTGTTGGAGAAGGACGCGGTGGGTCTCATGGTGTCCCTGCCGACGACGCATCGATTTGCATTCGACGGCGCCCTGGCCACGCCGCTCGGGCCGCGGTCGATCGACTGGGTGAAGGCGGTGGCGGCCGATCCGTCGGTGGGACGGGATCTGTTTCCGTGGTGGGGTCGGGGTGTGGACGCACAGCAGCGTCTATCGCGGGTCCTGTGTCGGATGTGGACCGAGGTGCGCTGGCGGGAGCCCATCACCGACGAGGAAGACGATCTGCGGCAGGAGCTTTTGGCCGAGCTGGCTGAAGCCTATGCGGCCGATCCGACGCTCGATTATCCGTGGCGCGAATGGGCCTCGCTGGGGTGTGCCGAGCCGTTTGTCGTCGAGGCGGCGGCGCAGGCGACGGGACCGCTGGTTGGCTATCGGCGTCGGCCGGTGCGGGTGGACCTGCCTGGTGGGTGGTCGCTGGAGCTGCCTGGTGCGTTTGCCGAGGAGCAAGAGGAGTCGGGGACCTATTCGGCCTGGGACGGCTCGCAGACGGTGTGGTTCAGTGCCTTTCGCAACGAGGGCTCGGCCGAGTCGTTGTTGCGGGATGGCGCTGGCGAGGTGCAGAGCAACAGCCGGGTGATGTCACGCGCCGGCATCGTCGACGAGAAGGGTGACGACGGCGAGGTCTATCGCAAGATGACCGTTCGGGCTGCGCCGGTCGCTGGCGGGCGGTTGGCGGTGTTGACCTTGTGCTGGCCTATCGACGGAAACGGCGACGGGGACAGCGCCTGGGCGGAGCAGATTCGTGGCTCGGTCGACTATCACGGGTCCTTGGGCACGCAGAGCACGTCGTCGTAAGTGATCGAAAATCATCCGCTTTGCGGACCATGATTTTTCTTGCTTGACGATGCGATCCGAGGGGATCAGATTGCAACTTGTCGCAATCACGCTCGTCGCCCACGCCGTAACGGAGGCCCGGATGTCGTCGAAGCAAACTCGTCGGTCGATCTCGGTCCGCGGGACCACATATTTCACGCTGCGCCAGTACTGCGAAGATCACGATCGCTCGATGAGTGATTTGGTCGAGGAGCTCCTGGCCAAGACGTTCGAAGCTGCCGGTCAGACGACTGCGGTCGTCCCGCTCGACGCGCCGCTCCGGAGCATCAAGGCCGCAAAGCCCGTCGCTGCGCCGCGTGCGCTAGCGGCCAAGGTGCTGCGCGCTCCGGCGCCCGCCAAGGATGCGCATGTAGCCGCGCCTGTGAAAGCTGCACCGCAGCCGACCGCAGCCAAGGTCGCTCCGGTGCCTGCCAAGGTCGCTCCTGCGCCCGCCAAGGTCGCACCGGTCAAGGCTGCACCCGTCAAGGTTGCTTCCGCTGCGGTCGATGGCCAGAACGGCAGCGGTCGCCCTGCGCCGACGCCGGCCAAATCGGTCGTCGCCGATCGCGTGGTGGCGCCCAAGGGCGACTACCGCGTGATCAGTTTCTAGTCAAAACTCCGAAGTCAGTCAGTATTTCACACGCGCTTTTCAAAGCGTGTCCGCGGCCAGCCTGTCATCGTGATCGATATTCGCCTCTAGCAGTCTTTGCGAAGATCGAGCAACGTAGTGCCCATGGCCACCAACGACCCCGACGACAAGTCCGCTTCGCAGGCCCTGGTCAAGGCGCCAGCGACGACCCCAGCGGTTGATCCCGCGCTCGAGCTCGAGCAGCGCTTCTTGGATTTTGCCTACAAGACCAATGCGCCGATCAACGGAGCCGCGGTGGCCTACGCGCTCAAGATCTCGATCAAGGACGCCGACCATCTGCTGGAGGATCTGGCGTCGCGGGACGTGTTGGTGCGTGACATCGACGAGGATGCGGCCGTGTCGTTCCGCCTGCCTGGTCGCGGTGGGGCAGGCAAGGGCGCGCACATCAGTGCGCCCATCGGACCGAAGGCGATGAATGGCCTCTTGGTCAACTTCATCCTGCCCGGCGTGGGCTCGCTCATGAACGGCAAGAGCGGCGAAGGCGCGGCGCAGCTTGGCCTGCTCGTCGTCGGTGTGGCGCTGTTGGTGATGCTCAAGTGGATCGGCATTCCCCTCATCATCACCGCCTGGATCTGGGGCGTGGTGACTGGCATTCGTGGGCTGAGCGATCGCGGAGCGACGAACAGCTAAGGTGCAGGCTGGGTCGTGCCGGGTGTGAGCTCGGCGCGCCAGTTTGCTGTGGTCTCGACGAGCGAGTCGGGCCCGAAGACGGAGCCGTACAGCTCGCGCACCAGGCGACGGAGGTGCAGGCGCCGGTCCGCAGGCGTGAGCGCCGAGATGGCCGTGATGAGCCCATTGAGTGGGATGAAGGCCAGGGGCGGCATGCCGACAGGCGCATCGCCGTCGAGGATGTGATGCGGAAGGTAGACGCGCTCCGAGCCGTCTTCGATGATGACGCCCGCATCGGTCCAGGGTTTGCCGTCGCTGCCGGGCTGGACGTGGCGGGTGGCGATGCGCGCTTCGATGGGCGGATGAGCGAGGTCGGCAAAGGCGCTGTCGGGTAGATCGCGGTGCCACCACCACAGCCACAGCCGGACTGCGCGGCGCAGCGGCCAGACGCGGTCGAGCTGGTGAAGCTGGCCGCCGGTCCTGAGGGTGAGAGCGCCCGGCGTGTAGCCGAGATCGTCGACGTCGGTGGCTTTGAGCTCGAATATGCGACCGAGGATGCGGCCGCCATGCATGCCCTTGGCGTCGAAGGTGAGACGTCCCATGCGCATGATGCGGAGGGCCAGCCAGCCGACGGCCAGCGTCGAGACGCCGAGCAGCATCATGCTCTCGGGGGGCATGGCGAGGGCCAGGCGTAAGGAGACCGCCACGCCGAGCGCACCGACGAAACCGATGACGTAGTCGCGGATCTTGGGCGGGGTGTAGCGGATCGAGATTTTCATGGGTTGAACAGCGCCAGCGTGACACGGCTGCCGCCGTGGGAAAAGGTGAGCTCGCGTTGTGGGCGTCCGATGCAGCGTAACAGTGGCTTGTGGGCGACGAGAATGCCAGCGCGCCAGCCGGGGAAGTGGCTGCGTAGGGTGCGGCCGAGGTCGGTGTAGAGGCGGTCTAGCGCGCGCGGGTCGCCCACGCGTTGGCCGTAGGGTGGGTTGACGACGACGAGGCCTGGGGTGGGGCCAGGACGCGCGACTGACGCCGAGAGGTGGGACCAGGTGATGACATCAGCGAGGCCGGCGCGGGCACAGTTACCTCGGCTGGCCGCGACGGCCAGTGCGCTTTCGTCGGACCCAGAGACGGCGGCTGGTGCGGTCACGATCGCGGCCCTGGATTCAGCGACGGTGGCGGCATACGACGCGATGGCAGATTCGGCCGATGGCCAGCGCTGCCAGGCGAAGGTGCGCTCGATGCCTGGCGGGCGATGCGTGGACATCAGCGCGGCCTCGATGGGCAGGGTGCCCGAGCCGCACATCGGGTCGAGGAGCGGCTCCGTCGGCGTCCAGTTGAGCCAACGCAGCATGGCCGCGGCCAGCGTCTCGCGCAGCGGCGCGTGGGCGATTTGTTGACGGTAACCGCGACGATGGAGAAGCTCGCCCGAGCTGTCGACCGAGAAAGTGAAGTGGTCGGCCTCGCCACGACAGAGCACCCGAAAGCGCCGCGCAGCTTCGGGATCGGGCGTGAAGTCGTCGTCATGGCCGAGCTTGGGGGCCAGCTCTTGGGCCCCGACAGCGTCGGCAATGCCGAGCATGACGGCGTCGGTGATGGCGCCGGTGTGATAGAGGCGACTCTTGGTCTGGCTGACGCGCAGCTCGAGGCGGGCGTCGGCGGGGATGTACAGCGACCACGGCAAGGCGGCCACGCCTTTTCGCAACCGGGGAAAGTCGCGGGCGTGGACGGTGCCGAGGCGGATGACGATGCGGGTGGCGGTGCGCGACCAAAGGTTGAGGCGGGCCACGTCAGTCAGGGAGGCCTGCAGGGTCACGCCGCCAGGGACGACCTCACCAGCGACGCCGAGCTCGGCGATTTCTTCGGCGACGACCGCTTCGAGTCCGGGGGCAGCGACGACAAAGGCCGAGAGCTTAGTTGGCGTCGACTTCGGCAAGGTCGTGGTCTTGCGAAATAATGGTGAGATCTTTGACGATGGCGAGGTCGCGTTTGCCGAGGTCGCCGGCCGTCGCCAGATCGTCGGGCATGCCGCCGTCGGAGATCGAAGCCGACAGGTCCTTCGGCGATTTGTAGAGGTCGGGAAGGGGCGGGGCCTCGAACGTGTCCTGACAGGCTACGCCAAGCATCACCGCCATCAGCAACAGGGCCCGCATGGGTCGAGCATACGCCAAACAACGAGGCGGAACGTGATAGGAGATAGGCATGGCATCCCAAAACCAGAATGACATCGAAGAGCGCATCAACCGCGCCGTCGCCGAGCTGGAGGCTGCGTTGGCCGGCGAGCCCAACCTGCGCTGGAACGTGGTGCGTGGGCTCATTCATCGCGCGGTGCATCTGGCGGCCGATCGCAAGGTCGAGTTCTGCCAGCTGGCGACCTATCTGAGTGAGATGGTCGGGCATGCGCACAAGCTGATGCATGGTGACAATCCGCAGGCGCCGGCGCACAAGGACGTGGTCCATTGATGCGGGCTTTGTTGGCGCTGCTGCTGGCTGTGGGGACGGCGCACGCGGAGCTCATTCCCGTCGCTGCGCCGGTCGTGGGTGCCGATTGTGACGACCTCGATCTGGTGCCGTTGACTGCGGCGTTGGTGGCGGAGATCAATGTCCTCCAGGGCAAGAGCAGCACGCTCAAGTTTGGCGGGCAACAGGTCACGTCGCTCGACTACTCCAACCGCACGCTGCGGCCGCTCTATGAGCTGGCCAAAGCCGGCGACAAAGCGGCGCTGTGCACGGCGCTGACCACCAAGTTCGCCTGGATGAAGGTGGGGTCGGCGCCGATCTTGTTCACGGCGTATCACACGCCCACCGTGCGCGGCTCTCTCGTCGCTGACGAGACCTATCGCTATCCGCTTTACAAGCGGCCGAAGGGGCCGCTCGCGCAACAGACCACGGCGCAGGTGTTGGCCGGGAGTCTCAAGGGCCAGGAGCTGATGTGGCTGGCCGATGCGTATGACGTGTTGGCGCTGCATGTCGAGGGTGCGGCCAGCGTCCAGCTTCCCGACGGCACCACCATGGCCGTTGGCACCGACGGGCACAACGGCCAGACCTATCAGAACGTGTCGAAGCTCCTGGCCGCCGACGGCAAGATGCCGTCTGGTCCGCCGCCAAAGAGCGATCAGCCGGGCAATCCCAAGGCGCGCAAATATTTCACCGAGCACTCGGCCGAGCTGAACACGTACTGGTCGCGCAATCCGCACTTCGTGTTTTTTCGGAAGGTGGCCAAGGCGGGCGGAGGCAAGCTGGGCGCGCTGACGCCGGGGCGGTCGATCGCCATCGACACCGAGACTGTGCCGATGGGCGCGGTGCTGTGGCTGAAGACGCAGAAGCCGGTGGTGACGGGGAGCGACGTGACCGGGTGGGTGCCGATGAAGCGCGTGGTGCTCGGTCAGGATACCGGGGCCGGCATCAAGGGCGCGCGCATCGACGTTTATTTTGGCGAAGATGCGGAGGCGATGGCGGCGGCCAAGACCATGAGCGTGCAGGGCGACGCGTACGTCCTCGTCGCCAAGTAGCCCATACCTTGCTACGCGAGTAGGTCGACGTACACGCGTGGGCGACGGCGTGGAGAGGTTTTCTCGACGGCGGAGGCGACGGCGAGGGTGAGCGCGTCGTCGCCAAAACGGCCGATGATCTGCATGCCGATGGGCATGCCGTCGGGGTCGTAGCCACACGGGACCTGCATCGCCGGCAGTCCCGTGAGGTTGAGTGGGAACGTGAAGTGGACCATGGCGTTGACCTTGGCTTCGTCGACCTCGCCGTGCAGCAGGGCGTCGGCGGCGTAAGGCGGCGCGGTGATGGCGGTGGTCGGTGTGATGAGGACGTCGCAGCGGGTCAATGCCGCTTCGAATTCCTGGGCCAAAAGGGCTCTCACGCGCTGGGCCTTGACGAAGGCGGGCGCGGTGACGCCGCGGGCGGCTTCGAACGCCAGGCGCACCGACGAAGAAAATGGCGCATTGGCGGCGAGCTGGGTCTCGAGGCAGGCGGCGCCTTCGGCCAAGAACGTGCAAGAGCCGACCGGTGTCGCGTAGCCGATATGAGGCAGATCGACGTCGACGATGGTGGCGCCGAGCCGGTCGATGGCGGCGCGGACCTGGGTGGTGACTTCTGGCGCGGCGTCCTGCCACCAGGCGGCGCAGATGCCGACCCGCAACGGTGACGGCAGCGACGGCAAAGTGATCGTTTCGGCACAGATGATCTCGGTGGCCAGGCGGACGTCTTCGACGGTGGCGGCGAGTGGGCCGGAGTGCTCCAGTGACCAGCACAACAGTGAGACGCCGTCGGTGGGGACGCGGTCGAAGGTCGCTTTGAGGCCGGGCACGCCGCAGAGCGCCGCCGGGATGCGGACCGAGCCGCCGCCGTCGTTGCCGAGCGTGACGGGCGCGACGCCCGCAGCGACGGTGGCGCCGGATCCTGACGACGATCCGCCGGTGTCGCGTAGGGGATCGTAGGGGTTGCGGGCGGTGCCGTGGGTCAGGTTGAGGCCGGTGGGGTTCACGCCGAGCTCGAACATGTTGGTCTTGCCGAGGATGACCGCGCCAGCGGCACGCAGACGGGCGACGACGAGCGCGTCTTTCGTCGCTGGGGTCTGGCCGAGAAAGCTGGTGCCGCACGTGGTCTGGTAACCGATGACGTCGAATTCGTCTTTGACAGCGACGGGAACGCCCTCGAAGATCGAGCGCGGCTGGCCGGCGGCGAGGCGGCGGGTAGAGTCGGCCGCCTGCGCGCGTACATCGTCGGCATGGACCGCGATGAACAGACGCATCGGCAACTCGCCTTGATCGAGCTCGGTGATGGCCGAAAGAGCCCGCTCGGCGACGACAGAAGGCGTGATGCGCTTGTCGCGATAGGCAGCGGCGAAATCAGCGACGGTATGAAAAACGGACATTAGGACCGGTTTTTCCAGCTACGCGGCATGTACAGCGGCGGGGGATTGCCTGCGGCGGCGATATCGACGCTGGCGAGCTTCTGATCGACGAGCTGGGCGCCAAGATAGCGACGGACGGGCGCGCCGGCTCCCGAGCCGACGATGCGGGCCACGACCCGTAGCGTGCGACCCGACATCCGGGGAGTGGACGATTTCATTCAGGCGTTTTATCACATTTGTATCCGGCACCGAGGCCGAGTCCGCGGTACACCGAGACGGAATACGGGACGGTTCGTGGGTGTTCCAAGCGAACCAAATGAGATTGGCGGTGTCTTCTGTCTGTGTCGAACGAAGCGCGAGAGCTGGTGAAGTTCGAGCGTGTGGCCAAGATCTACCAGATGGGTGAGGTCGAGGTGCATGCGCTGCGTGATGTCGACTTTCGCATCGGCTCCGGCGAGATGGTGGCCATCATGGGTGCGTCGGGGTCGGGCAAGTCGACGATGCTGAATATCCTCGGCACGCTCGATCGGCCGACCACCGGTCGCTATTTTCTCGATCGCGAGCCGGTCGAAGATCTCGACGAATATGAGCTCGCGGCGCTGCGCAATCGCAAGCTGGGATTCGTATTTCAGTCGTTCAATCTGTTGCCGCGCGATACGGCGCTCGAGAACGTCGAGCTGCCAATGGTGTATGCCGGCGTGCGCGTCGGTGACCGACGGAAAAAAGCGCTGCATGCGCTCGAGCGGGTGGGGCTTTCGGACCGCGTCGAGCACTTGCCAAATCAGCTCTCGGGTGGCCAGCAGCAGCGGGTGTCGATCGCGCGGGCCATCGTCAACGATCCGTTGTTGTTGCTCGCCGACGAGCCCACCGGCGCACTCGACACCGTGACCACCAAGCAGGTGATGGAGCTGTTCGTCGAGCTGCACAAAGAGGGTATGACGGTGGTCATCGTGACCCACGATCCCAACATCGCCGCCTATGCCGAGCGGGTGGTAAGGTTTCAGGACGGCAGCGTGCTCTCCGACGAGACGAGGGCCGCGTGAAGGCGCTTTGGGCGTTGCCGGTGTTGCTGGGCCTGCAATCTGTCGTCGCTGCCGCGCCCCGTCCCCTCAGCTTGCAAGAAGCCGTCGACATCGGCCTGCGCGCCGATCCGCAGCTGGCGCAGTCGCGCATCGCGCAAGATCGAGCCAAGCTGGCCGTGCTCCGCGCCAAGCTCGACCATGTGAGCCTGAAGATCGACGGCCAGCTGCAAGAGCTCTTCAGCAAGAGCAACATCGGCGGCCCCACCGCGTACAACTGCGTCCTGGCCGGTATCAGCTTCGCCACCGACCCCTCAACCTGCATGGGCATGGGCGGGATGTCGTCGGTGGCGGCGGTGCAGCAGCCGCAACAGGGGCTCGGCACGTTCAACCTGGCCGCCAACCTCAACGTGCCGATCTTTTCGGGCCTGCGCATCGAGTCCAACGTGAAGCGCGCGCAGCGACTCGAAGATGCCTCGGCAGCAAGCACCCGGCAGACCCGCAAAGACATCGCGCTGTCGGTGGCGCGGGCCTATTGGTCCGTGCGACGCCTGGGCTTGTTGCTCGAGGTCCAGCAGCGCACCGTCGCGCGCTTGCAAGAGGCCGAGACCATCGCTGACGGGCGGGTGCGGGCGGGGCTGGCGCCGCCAGTAGACAAGAACCGCGCGACGCTCAAGCGCCTGCAGCAAGTGGCGGCGGTGGCCGAGCAGCTCGGCTCGATGCGTGAGAGTGCGGTGCAACTCGCGGTGGCGCTCGGCCTGCAAGAAGACGTCATGCCCACCGATATGCCCAGTGTCCCGTCGCTGCCGCTGCCGACCTGGCAGCAACTCGTCGACGACGCACGCGGTCTGCGGCCCGAGCTCAAGCTGGCGCGGGCGCAGACCGAGGCGCAGCGCCAGCAAGTCAAAGTGGTGCAGAGTGGCTTTTACCCGCAGCTCAACGCGCTGATGCTGTTTCAGCTCGGTAACAACCAGTTCAATCCGATCTCGGGCGTGCGCGGCCTCAGTGACTCGGCCAATCCGTTTGCCAATATCTCGGGCAACTTCACCGCCGGCCTGACGCTGTCGATGAATTTTTTCGACATGCTGAACACCTGGACCGCGCAAAAAGACGCCAAGTATGAAGAGGCGCGGCTCCTCGAAGACGAACGTCGGGTGCGTCGCATCGTCGACGGGGACGTGCGGGCCGCGCACGCCAAGCTGGAGCGGCTGTATGGCCGGCGTGCGGCCTTGATCGAAGCCGGCCTCGTCGCTGCCGATAATCTGAAGATCATCGAGTCGCGCTACAAGAATGGCGATTCGTTGGTGATCGAGTATCTCGACGGTCAGACTGAGCTGGCGCAGACCGAGCTCGATCTGGCCGACAACACGGCGCAGCTGCAACTGGCCTGGCTGGAGCTGGCGGCGTCACTCGGCAAGATCGTTGGAATGGAGCCCCAGCTGTGAGCGACGTAAAAGTAGGTCCCAAGCGACGTGGCGTGACCCGCTACATCACTGGCGCGTTGGCGGTGATCGGCGGCCTGGTGGTCCTCGGCCTGGCCGTGATGGGGCTGATGTCGGTGTTGGGCAGCAAAGCGGCGCGCGAAAAGAAAGAGATCGAATCGTCGCTGGTGACGGCGGTCAAGCGCGGCGACGTCAACATCGAAGTCATCGAGACCGGCAAGGTGCAGCCGCGAGAAAAGGTCGAGGTGAAGTCCAAGGTGGCGGGGGCCGTCGAGAAAGTCTATGTCGAAGAGGCGCAGCATGTGAAGCGCGGCCAGTTGTTGTTGCGACTCGATGCCACCGACTATCGGCGCGATGTCGACCGCTGTCAGTCGGATGTGGAGACGGCCAAGCTGGCGGTGGAGTTTGCTGCGCTGAGCCTCGATCGGCGCAAGAAGGGTCTCGAGGCACGGGGCGTGTCGGCCGCCGACGTCGAGTTTGCCGTCAATGATCTGCAGTCGAAGAAGGTCGCGCTCGATCGTTCGAACGTCGCCTTGGCCTCGGCGCGCGACAAGCTGCGCTACACCGAGATCACTGCGCCGCTCGACGGGACGGTGATCGAAAAAGGCATCCGCGTCGGCGAGGTGGTGACGCCAGGCGTGCAGGCCACCTTCGAGGGCAAGCCGCTGCTCACCGTCGCCGATCTGTCGGTCTTGGTGGTCAAGGTCGACCTCAATCAGATCGATGTCGCCAAGATCAAGCTGGAGCAGCTGGTGACGCTGACGCTGGATGCGTTGCCGGGCAAGACCTATCACGCCAAGGTGACCAAGGTGGCGCCGGCGTCGACCACGCCGAAGGGCAAGGACGTCGACGTCTTTCCCGTCGAGGCCACGCTCACCGACGCCGATCTGCTGATCAAGCCGGGCATGAGCGCCGACGTACGCATCCACATCGAGACCAAGAGCGCCGTCTTGAAGCTGCCCATCGAGGCGGTGGTCAAGGAAGCCGGCAAGATGTGGGTGTGGAAGCTCGTGCCTGATCAGAAAGGCCGCGACAAGATGGAGAAGACCGAGGTCAAGACCGGGGCGCGCAACGATCGCGACGTCGAGATCTCGTCGGGGATCGACGAGGGTCAGCGGATCCTCATCAAGCCTGCCTCGGCCGCCGACAACGAGTTCAAGGGCTAGGACACATGTGGTGGGAGTATTTGCGGATTGCGCGCCGGGTCCTGTCGGCGCACAAGTTTCGCTCGACGCTGACGGTGCTGAGCATCACCATCGGCGCGTTTTCGATCGTGACCATGTCGTCGCTGGCGGAGAGTGGCCTCAGCACGTTGCGCGCTGGCATCGACGAGATCGGCGGCGCCAGGCTCATCGATCTCGGCGCCAAGCCGCCCGAGCGCTCTGACCGCAAACGCGAGTCTTATTTTCGCGGCCTGACCCAGGACGATCGCGACGCGCTGTTTGCCGCGCTGCCGCATCTCCAGGCCAAGACGATGTGGAGCTCGCTGTGGCGGCGCGACATCGTGGCCGACACCGGACGTTTTTCGCGCAGCGATGTCCTCGGCGTCGACGGCGGATTTCTGAGCTTGTTCCACATGAAGCTGGCGCGCGGACGTGGCATCACCGACGAGGACGACGCGCAGCATGCCAAGGTGTGCCTGGTCGGGCACAAGACCGCGCAGCTCTTGTTCGCCGGCGATGCCGTGGGGCACTGGCTCACGACGCAGCAGGGCGCGCGCTGCCGTGTCGTCGGTCAGCTGGCCAATCAGGAGCGGTGGGGCGTCAACTTTGGCTTCGACTGGATGGACCTCGTCGTCCTGCCGCTGCACACCATTGCCGACGCCGACCCACTGGTCATGCCCGCCGTCAGCGTGACCATCACCACCGACGATGCCAAGCACAACGAGGTCGTCAAGCGCATCATGAACAGCATCCTCGTCGAGCGCCACCGCGGCGTCGACGACTTTCAGATCTTCGATTTCTCGACGTTCATGGGCAAGTTCGACTCGTTCTTCAAGACCATGCAGGTGATCGTCGGCTTCATCGCCGGCATCGCGCTTCTCGTCGGTGGTATCGGCGTGATGAACATGATGCTGGTGTCGGTGTCGGAGCGCGTGCGCGAGATCGGCATCAGGAAGGCACTGGGCGCGTCGCCGAGGGACATCACGCTGCAGTTCTTGATCGAATCGGCGCTGATGTCGGGGACGGGCGGCTTCATCGGCGTCGCTGGCGGGGTGGGCACGTCGCTGTTGGCCGGCATGCTGATCAAGGCCACGGTGGCCAAGAGCTGGGTCAACGTCGTCGCCACCAGCTCCGTGGTGACCGCGCTGGTCGTCTCCATCGGCATCGGGTTGATTTTTGGTATCTTTCCGGCGCGGCGTGCAGGCGCGCTGTCGGCCATCGAGGCGATGCGTCGATGAAGATCCGGGATCAGCTGCGCTCCGTGCGGCATACGTTTGCGGCCAATCGGGCGCGCGCGTTTCTGACGCTGCTCGGCATCATGATCGGGGCGGGATCGATCGTGCTCTTGGCGAGCCTGTTGCGCGCCGGAGAGGAGATGTTGCTGGCACGGAGCCAGCGGGCCAACGAGTCCGACCTGATTCAGGTGCGACGAGATGACCCGCCGGCCAAGGACATCAACCGCACCCGCCGCAACCTCGGGCGCGAGGACGCGGTCTTGCTGCACGACTCACCGCTGTTGAACGGCACGCCGGTGGTGACCGAGTCGGGGCGCGACGTCTTCGCCGAGAAACCCGTGCGAAAGCGGGTGCGGGTCGTCGGCACCGACCCGCAGGCGCTGTCGCTCTATCACCTGGAGATGGCGCATGGACGCTTTCTCAGCGACGAAGATCTAGAGCTGCGCCGTCATGTCTGCGTGGTCGGCCACGAGGTGTGGCGCTCGTTGCTCGAGGAACACCCCGACGCCAGCGGCGATACGTTGACGTTGGAAGGCCAGATCTGGACGGTGGTCGGCGTGATGAAAGACAAGCCGCTTCTCGTCGGTGGCGCGGGCGCGGGGACCTGGATGTGGAACCTGCGCGTCTTGGTACCGCGCACCACCTACGACTCGCACTACGCACCGACCCACGACGTACAGCGGCTTTTCGTGCGGCTGGCCGGCGCCGGTAGTCTGAAAGAGCGCATCCGCGCCGTCGAAGGCGTGGTGCGGGCGACGCTGCAGCGACGGCACTATGGCGTCGAGAACTTCAAGATCGAAGGCGAGGACAGCGGCGTCAACACCGAACGACTGGTGCTGACCATCATCAAGGTGTTGTTGCTGGGGACGGGCCTGTTGTCGCTGTTCGTGGGCGGCATCAACATCATGAACATCATGCTGGTGACGGTGACCGAGCGGACGCGCGAGATCGGGGTGCGCCGGGCCATTGGTGCGTCGCCGCGCGACATCTTGCTGCAGTTCCTCCTGGAGGCGAGCTTCATCGCCTTCACCGGCGGGGTGATAGGCGTGCTCGGCGGGATCTTCTTGGCCTGGGTGACGTCGGTGTTGCTGACGCATGCTATGGGGAGCTGGGCGCTGCACATCGAGACCTGGTCGGTCGCGCTGGGCCTGGCGCTGTCGATTGCGACGGGGATTGTGTTCGGGATCTTCCCCGCCTGGCGGGCGGGGAAGCTAGATCCGGTCGAGGCCTTGCGATACGAGTAAGTCTACTCGGCGCAGTGGCCGCCCGAGTCGCAGCTGCCGCAGCCCGCCTGCTGGCAGCGACGGTTGGACTGGCAGGGGATGAACTGGCAGAAGTTGGTGCCGCCGTCGGTGGGACCAAAGGTCATGTCGGTGGGGCGGCCAAAGTCCGGCCGGCCACCACCGCATTGACCGTACTGGCCGCTCGAGGACTGGCAGAAGCCGCCGCTCGGGCACTGGCCCGGATCGTCGCAGCAGTAGAGATTGCCAAGGTTGGACTGCACGCATTTGTTCTGCATGCAGGCCTGTCCCGTCGGGCAGTCGCACGCGGTGGTGCAGCTGCCGGCCATGCCGCCCGAGCCGCCGGTGCCGCCCATACCGCCCATGCACTGGTCGTACATACCGCTCGACGACTGGCACAGGCTGCCGCTTGGGCACGTCACCGGATCGTCGCAGCAGTAGAGGCTGCCGAGATTGGATTTGGTACACATGTTCTGGACGCAGGCGAGCCCTGGTGCGCAGTCACACGCGCTTTTGCAGGGTCCGCTCGCCGGACGGGCCATGTCGATCGGGATGGTGCCGCCCGTGCCGCCCGTACCGCCTGTGCCCCCGGTCCCGCCGCTGCCACCGCTGCCGCCCGTGCCCCCACTCCCGCCACCGCCGCCGGGCGTCAACCCGTCGGAGTTACACGCGAACAAAGACAAACAAGCCAGCAAGGATAGAAGCCGCATGGATCCTCCAGTAAGTAGCGCAGCATCGCGTAAGGCCGACGCCTTGGCAATTGGCCGAACATGAAGAGATGTGTCCGGTATCAGTCGCGTGAGTCGCTGTTGCGGGGCCAAACATTCAGCCGAAGTCGGGCCCAGCCTCGGTAGCGACGGCGGCCGCCTGGGCCAGGCCGGCCTCGAAGGCCCGCAGCCGACGCGAAGTATCCATGACGTTGGGCCCAATCGCCTCCGAGGCGGCTGGATCGGGACCCACCAAGATGACGCGGGAATCGGCCAATTTGGCACGCTCCTTGGGCCAGGTGAAGCTGAAGGCCAGCATGGGCGCGATCACCAACACCGCCTCGGCGCCGGCGGCCAGGTCGGCATTGATCGTCGACCGCACCCCGCCGTCCATGTAGCGCGCGTTGCCGATGGTGACCGGCGGAAAGACACACGGCACCGAGCAGCTCGCAGCGACGGCGTGCAACAGCGGTACCTCGGAGTGGGCGTCCCAGGCGATGGCCTCGCCGGTGGCGGTGTCGACGCCGGTGATGAGCAAACGCGGTACGGTTGGCCAGGTCGCCGCGCCAAGCCGCCGCGAAAAGCGACGCAGATAGGTCGCTTCGTCGTCGACTTCGGCGGCGAGCGCCATCTTGCCCACCTCGGCCCGGGCCTCGCGCGGCTTCTTCGTGCCGTCGAAGAGCACGGTGAAGGCGCTAACCACTTTGGCCATGTCGGCGATGATGGGCCGTTCGTCGTCGTCGGGCTTTTGCTGCTCGGCGGCGGAGTGCGCGAGGTCCACTCCAAGCGCCAGCAGCGATCCGGTCACCGATCCCGCCGACGTGCCGACGATGAGGTCGACCTTTGCGGCATGGATCCCGGCTTTCTCGAGGCCGAGCAAGAGACCCACTTGCCATGCGATGCCGGTGACCCCGCCACCACCGAGAACCAGCGCCTTCTTCATGGCCGCAGCTTACCGTGAATTCGCGTCCTGATCAGGCGTGGACGCGCTTTCGCGCTACAGCGACGGAAGCGTCAGCCAGAGCCACCACGGACTTGGGCCGCGCGGTCGTCTTGTAAGCATCCCGGATGTGGCGCGGCGGCGTGCGCAGATCCCACACCAGGCCCAGCCAGGACATGACCTTCAAGATGTAGTAGCTGACGTCGATCTCCCACCAGAAGAACCCCTGGTTGGCCGTCGACATGTAGTAGTGGTGGTTGTTGTGCCAGCCCTCACCGAGGGTGATGATGGCCAGGAACCAGTTGTTCTTGCTCTCGTCGGTGGTCTGGTAGCGGACGCTGCCGAAGATGTGCGACAGGGAGTTGATGGTGAAGGTGCCGTGCCACAGCGCCACCGTCGACAAACAGAAGCCCCACAGCGCCAGCGGCACGCCGCCGACGGCTGCCAACACCGCCGCCAGCAAGACCGGCGGGACCAGGAAATATTTGTTGAGCCAGCGCAGCTCGGGGTACTTGGCGAAGTCCTTGATGCGCTCGAGGTTGGTCTCGTCGTACTTCTTGCACAAGATCCAGCCGACGTGGGACCACCACAGGCTGCTCTTCACCGGCGAGTGAATGTCGAGGTCGGTGTCGGAGTACTTGTGGTGATCGCGGTGATGCGCAGCCCACCACAAGGGGCCTTTTTGGGTCGCCGTGGTGCCGACAAAGGCCAGCACGAACTGGAACCAGCGACTGGTCTTGAAGGCGCGGTGAGAGAAATAGCGGTGATAGACCGCGGTGATGGCAAACATGCGCACGCCATACAGCATCAGGGCGACGATCGGATACCACCACTTGAAGCTGACGAAGAAGACGCCCAGCGCCAGCACATGAACTGCGAAAAACGGCAGCGAGGTCACCGGGGAGAGCTTGTCGGAGCGGTCCCTATCCATGCTGATAAGCCTAGGGGACGCGTGTCATGGGCATGTCACCGCGACATCATGGTTGTGCGCGCGCTATGCTATCGGCGTGGCCCCGACCCCAGCCCCCGTTGCGTCGCAAGCCCAAGGTCCGGCCATTGCACCGGCACCGGCAAAGCCCAACGTGCGTCCGCCGCGCACGGCGAAAGACTTCTACACCAGCCGCATCCGGCTCGCGGTGGTGCTGGTGCTGTGTTTTGCGGTGTTGCCCAGCATCTTGTTGCTCACCACCGGTGTCCTCGTGCTCGTGTTCCGCGCCCGCGCCACCGACGTGCTCTTCGGCACGCTCATTCTCAGCTTCGCCGCGGCGCTCATCGCCGGCGTCACCTTCACCTTCCTGTTCGTGCGGCGCGCCACGTCGCTGGCGCGGCTGCAGACCGAGTTCGTCCAGAAGGTCAGTCACGATCTGCGTACGCCTCTCACCAGCATCCGACTCTTTGTCGAGACGCTGCAATCGGGGCGCCTGTCACCGACGGACGTAAAGGAATCGCTGGAGGTGCTCAACTCCGAGACCGCGCGGCTCTCGGCCATGGTCGAGCGCCTCCTCAAGTGGGCCAGCATGGAGGCCGGCAAGCGCATCTACAACCCGGTCACCGTCGCTCCGGCCAAATTCATCGCCACTGCCTTGCAGTCGCTCGAGCCCCAGATCATGATCGCCCAGCGCAATGGACACGTGGAGCTGGTGACCGAGGTGGCCGACAACCTGCCGCTCGTCGACGTGGATCCCGACGCCATGACCGAGGCGCTGCTCAATGTGCTGCACAATGCGCTGCGGTACACCGGGCCCGACAAGCTCCTCAAGCTGCGCGCGGTGCGCCGTGATCGCGAGGTGGAGATCACCGTCAGCGACAATGGCCCCGGCATTCCGCTGCACGAACAGCGTTACATCTTCCAGAAGTTCTATCGCGTGGTGGATCCGGCGCGGCCCAACATCGACGGCACGGGCCTTGGTTTGTCGATGGTGCATCACATCGTCGGTGCGCATGGTGGCCGGGTGGTCGTCGAGAGCGAGTCGGGCAAAGGCGCCACGTTCCGGATTTCGTTGCCGCTGGCCCTGGGAGAGGAGGAAAAATATGGCTGAGACCATCTTGCTCGTCGAGGACGACCCCTCGATCTTGCGCGGGCTGCAGATGAACCTGGGCCTGGAAGGCTTTCGCGTGATCACCGCCCGCGACGGCGAAGAAGGGCTGCGTTTTGCACGCCAGCACCGGCCCGACCTCATCGTGCTCGACATGATGTTACCGAAGTTGTCTGGAATTCAGGTGATCCAGGCATTGCGCGCCGACGATCCCGACACGCCCATCTTGGTGCTGTCGGCCAAAGATCAAGAGAGTGACAAGGTGCTGGGGCTGTCGATGGGCGCCGACGACTATCTGTCGAAGCCTTTCGGCGTCGCCGAGCTGCTGGCCCGCATTCGCGCGGCGTTGCGGCGCCAGCGACGGACCGAGGCGACCAACACCGGCAAGCCCTTGGGCGATATCAGCGTCGACGTCGAAACCCGACGCATTCTGGTGCGCGGGGTGGAGGTCGAGTCGACGGCGCGCGAGTTCGATCTGTTGCGCTTCTTTCTGGAGCACGACGGTGTCGTCTTCACCCGCGAGCAGCTGATGGCGCAGGTCTGGGGACCCGACCACTTTGGCACGGTGCGGACTGTCGACAACTTCGTGGCACGGCTGCGCGCCAAGCTGGAGGTGGATCCGGAGGTGCCGCTGCATCTGGAGACGGTGCGCGGCGTCGGGTACCGCTTCAATCCCTGACTCAAAGCGAGTAAGGTGTGGCTGATGCCGTTCCGATGCGACGTCGAGGAGAGGACCGGGACGGCGGTGTTGCGCCTCTTCGGTAGCCTCGACATTGCGACCGCACTGCCCTGGAAGCCGGACGTGGCGTTGCTGGCGGAGCGTTTTGCGTCGGTGGCGGTGGACCTGGCCGAGCTTGTGCTGATCGACAGCTCCGGCGTCGGCGTATTGATCTCGCTGTTCAAGCGCGTGCGGGAGCGCGGTGGCGAGGTGGTGTTTGCGTCGGTGAATGGGCAGCCGCGCGAGATCTTTCGGCTGCTGCGCCTCGACCGTTCCCTCGACCTCGCCGCCGGTGTCGACGAAGCCTTGGCCCAACTCAAGGCAAAGGCGTAAGCATGCCTTGGCTGGTGGCGATCGAGGACCACAGCGCCGGCGCCCGCTACCGGCTGGCGGCGACGTGCCTCATCGGGCGCGGGCCGTACAACCATGTCGTTCTCGACGACACGCGCATCTCGCGCCAGCACGCCAAGATCTCGCCCGAGGCCGGCGGTTTCGTCCTTTACGACCTCAACAGCGCCAACGGTTCCTACGTCAACGAAGCCACGGTCAAGCGATACAAGCTCGAGGCCAACGATCTCGTGCGCTTCGGGCCGTTCACCTTTCGCTACGAGACCGAGGCCAGCTCCGAGACGCGGCGCTCCTCGCCAGCGACGGCGCGCTTCGTCGAGGTGCTCACGTCGGTGGGCATCGAGCCGCCCGCCAAGATCGTCGGCTCCATGGACGTGGCCCAGAGCTCGCTCGATCAGAACCCGGCCCAGATTGGCCTCGTCGAGCTCGAGGATGCCGATCGGAAGCTGCGGACGCTGTATCGGTTCCTGCAATCAATCGCCTCGACGCTGGACACGACCGAGCTCCTCGATCGCATCGTCGCCCACTTGCTGGAGGTCTTCCCCAAAGCCGACGCCGTGGTGATCTACCAGCAAGACGCCGCCGGCGAGCTGCGCTCGAAGCAGGTCAAGCGCCGCCGCGACGCCGGCAGCATGCCGAGCCTGAATCTGCCGCCGCAGTTCCGCGACGAGGTGGTGCGGCGCTCAAGGGCCATCTTGTCGACGCCGGTGGCGCAGTCTGCCGGCAAGCGACGTGGCTCCAACATGCACGCGCCGATGGTCTACGGCGACGTGGTCCACGGCGTGCTCCATGTGCGCGGGCCGGCCGAAGAGTCGCCGTTTTCGCAAAGCGACCTCGACATGCTGTCGAGCATGGCGGCGCAGGCGGCCGTTGCGTTGCAGAATGCACGCAACCATTTGGAGTCGCTGCGGCAAGAGCGACTGCGGCAGGATCTCGAGCTCGCGCAGCAGATACAGATGAGCTTTTTGCCGCGCCAGATGCCCGACGCGCCTGGCATCGCGTTCGTGGCCGAGTACAAGCCGGCGTACTCCGTCGGTGGCGACTTTTACGACGTGTTCTGGCTCAACTATGATCGCATCGGCGTGTTCATCGGCGACGTGTCCGGCAAGGGTGTGTCGGCGGCGCTGTTGATGGCGCGTATTTCGTCCGATCTGCGTCTGGCAGCGACGATCGAGCCCGATCCGGGTCGCGCCTTGGAACACGTCAATCGCATCGTCCTCGAGCGTCGCCAGACCGAGGTCTTCGTGACCGGCGTGTACCTCACCATCGACGTCAAGACGCGCGAGATCACCGTCGCCAACGCCGGCCACATGGCGCCCATCATCCGCAAGCGCGGCACGGGCCAGCTGGTGCGCATCGAGGGCGGCGAGGGCACGGCCATCGGCATTTTCGACGACGTCGAATATCCTTCGCAGCAAGTGCAGCTCGAGTCCGGCGACACCCTGGTGTTGTGCACCGACGGCGTCTTCGAGGCCACCAACCTCGTCGGCGAACAGTTCGGCGCCGTGCGCTTCGAGAACAGCCTCGCCATGGGGTCTTCGCATCCGGGGAGCCTCACCAAGCGCCTGCTGGCCGACCTCAGCGCGTATGTGGGCGAGGCGCCACAGTCGGACGACATCACCATCATCGTCGTCGGTGTCGACGATCCAGCCGTGCCACGCCCAGCTCGCGGAGACGAGCACACGGCACGCTGACATGCGCGTTCATGTTGCCGAAAGTGTAGCTAGCACCATCGCGCTCTATCGGGGGCTCGTTGGCGAACAAGCCTGGACACGACCGGTGTCGGTGCAGCTCGGCTTGCAAGCCGAGCGTCTTCTCGACGGACATCGGCAATGTTTGCCGGGTGCGTTCGTCGAGCTGTCCAACTGGCTGCCGGAGCTGGTCGGCTGCACGGCGGAGTGGATCTGGATGGTGAATCTTTCGCTCGACGATGCGTTGCGCGCACTCGCGCATCAGCACGGCTATGTCTGGCCGATTCCCCCTGATCGAGCGAGCGCGCTGCCAGTGGCCATGTTCGAACGCGCGGTCGAGGCTGTCGTCGACGGTGAGCTCGACGTGCTGGAGGAGCTGTTCCACAAAGCGCCCGAGCTTGCGACGATGACCTCGCACTTCGGGCATCGCGCGACGCTCTTGCACTATGTGGCCGCCAATGGCGTCGAGACCTACCGGCAACGGGTGCCGTCCAACGCCGTCGCCGTCGCCCAATGGCTGATCAGCCGTGGCGCGGATGTGGCGGCCACCGCGTCGATGTATGGCGGAAGGCAGACGGCGTTGGGGTTGGTGCTGACGAGCGCGCACCCCGCCGAAGCGGGGCTCACCGACGAGCTGGCGAAGGTGTTGTCGCTCTGACTACGGCTGTGGCGGCGGTGCGGGGCGCGGGTCGAGCTTCTTGCGCCAGATGTCCATCTTGGGGGTCTTGGCGCAGGCGCGGAGCGGGCCCATCTTCTGCACGGCAGCGTCGAGACGCGGGCCGTATTTCGCCTTGAGCGCCGTCGCTTCGGTCTTCTTCTGCTCGGGCGTCTTGCCCTGATCGGAGGCGATGGCCTTCTTGATCATCGCCGCGTCAGCGTCGGCGTGCTTGAGGAGCGCGTCGAGCATCTTGTCGCAGTCGGGCTTGTTGCTGTCGATGTCGTTGCTCTGCTTCTCCATCAGCTTGACCATGTCCTCGGGAATGTCGGCCCGCGCACGCACGGGGCCCAAAGACAACAACGAGAAACCAAGCACCGAAAGAATGGACAATCGCATCAGGAAATTCCTTTGGACTTCATGTAACGGGCTTTGTTACGGGCGCCAATTTTGGCCAAAAACGGGCGCAGGCTCTGGGCCAGTCCCGACGACAAATAACCGATCGACGTAAGATGACGCGAAAAGGCCGGCAGCGCGATTTCTTCCGGATTTTCGTCGTAGCAGCGGACCACGGCGGCGGCGACCTGGGCCGCCGAATGCATCGGCTGCGAGAAGACCAGATCGGGGACTTCTTTGATGTCGCCGAAGAAGGTGGTGTCCGTCGGACCGGGACTGACGAGACAGATCTTGAGCTCGGGGTGCTCGATGCGGACGGCGCGCGTGAAAGCCCTGAGGCCCGCCTTCGACGCACAATAGGCCGCCTCGTCGGGAAGCGGCACCATGCCGGCCAGGCTGGCGACGTTGACAATCGCGCCACCGGGCTCGAGCACGCCGAGCGCAGCGCGGGTGAGGACGACCGGCGCGGTCAGGTTGACGGTGATGACGTCGCCGAGCTGTTGCGGCTGCCAGTGCATGGCCGGGCCGCGATGGTTGAGGCCGGCGTTGTTGACCACCAGATCGAGCCGGCCAAAATGCTGCTTCACCTCGGCCGGCAGCGACGACAATCGCGCCAGATCAGACACGTCGAGCACGAAGGCGGCGGCGCAGTCTTTGCCGAGCCGGGCCACGACCTTGTCGAGCTCGTCCTTGCGACGTGCCACCAGCGCCACCCGGCCGCCACGCGCCACCCACTGTTCGGCCACCGACAAGCCGATTCCCGACGACGCACCGGTGACCAACGCGACAGCCCCGCTATCCATGTTTCCACTCTCCGACGAACCGCGCGCTCATGAGGTGCGACAGGCCATAAATCGAAAGCTGGGGATTGACGCCGAGGCTGGTCGGAAACACGGAGCCGTCGACGACGTGCAAGTTGGTCAACGTATGATGGCGAAGGTCGTTGGAACGCACCACCGATGAGGCCGCCTCGTCGCCCATCTTGCAGCCGCCCATCACGTGCGCCGAAAAAACGGCCACGCGACCGGTCTCGAAGGCGGCATTGTCGAGCTGCGCGAGATCTTTTTCGCTCTTGAACGACAGCATGGGGTCATGGCTGGAGAAGACCTCTTTGGCACCGGCAGCCAGATCGATCTTGATGAGCTGGCGCAGGCCCTCTTTGAGCGCCTCCCAGATGACCGGCGGTAGCGGATAGTCGAGGATGGGCGCGCCCGACTCACGGACCTCGACGGTGCCGCCAGTCTCGCCGTCGGTGAAGCCGTCGATGGCGAGGGCAATGTGCGCCGAGGTGTGGGGCAGGGCGGCCATCATCTGGGCGTGCGCCTCGCCGAAGTTGCTCGTGGCCAGCGCCGCCAGCATCGGTTGCAGCGGCGCAGCCTCGAGAAATAGGCCTACTTTGCCCTCGCCGCGATGGGCGAAGGCGTGGCTAGCGACCGACTGCGGCGCGCCATAAAACGGGTTGATGGGCTCCGCCCAGTGGGCCGAGCTGCCGATGACGGGATGCAGGAACGTGCGGCGACCGACGAGCGGGCCGCTGAGCCCAGAGCGCATGAGGATCGTCGGGGAGCCGATGGCACCGGCCGACAAGACGAAGCGGTCGGCGCGGATGGTGAGGTTGCGCCCGGTGGCGCTGTAGTTGTCGTCGCCAATGAGGCTGCATTCGGCCGCGACGACCTTGCCGGCCTCGGTCACCAGCTTGTCGACGCGGCAACGCGACACCACGGTGGCGCCAGCCGCGACGGCATCGGGCAGGTAGGTGACCAGCATCGACTGCTTGGCGTCGACGGGACAGCCGAGGCCACAGTAGCCGCTCTTGAGGCAATTCTTGACGTTGCGGCGCAAGGTGGAGACCTCGAGGCCGAGCGCTTTGCAGCCGTCGTACAGCGTGCGGTTGTTGCGGTTGGTCTCGAGGAGGTCGATCTGGGCGATGGAGAGTCGCTGCTCGACGGCATCCCAGTGCGGGTTGAGATCGGTGACCGAGAAGCCGCCCACGGCGTGCTTCTTCTTCCAGTGATCGAGCGTGGAGTCGGGCGTGCGGAAGCTGGTGGTCCAGTTGACCACCGTCGTCCCACCGACGGCACGGCCCTGCAAGATCGAGACGCCGAGATCTTTGGTCGTGCGCGATCCAGACTCCTGGTACAGCGTCGGGAAGGCCTGGTCCTCACGCATCTTGAAGTCTTTGTGCGTGTAGTGGCCGCCTTCTTCGAGGACGATGACCTGAAAGCCGGCCTTGGTCAGCTCGTGCGCGACGATGGCGCCGCCAGCGCCGGAGCCGATGACACAGACGTCGTAATGTTTGTCGCCCTTGAGCTCGCTGCCGGAGGTGAACATGGGGCCTCTATGTCGGGAGCGCGATGTTGGGAGGGCCGGGGTAACCGGCGGAGGCCCACGTCGACGGCTGGCCGTAGTGAGCCGCCAGCGACAGCTTGCGGAGCGTGGTGTAGCCGGCGCGCCGCACGATCATCTTGGAGTCGCGCCAGGCCCGCAGCGCCTCGTCCTGCCGTTCTGCATTGAGGCGCGTAAATGGCTTCGGTCGCCCGTCGAAGAGCAGGCCCGCCAACGCATTGTCGAACAGGCCCAGCAGACGCTTCAGATCGCGCTTGGCCTCGGGCACGGCGGTGACGAAGAGATCGTCGATGTTGTGCACGATGGTGACCGGATCGGCACCAGCGACGGTAACCACGCGCGCAGCCACCGCGGCAAACACCGCGAATTCTTTTTCGTTGAAGACCTTGAGCGGCCTGCGCGGCGCATGATCTCGGCGAGTCGGCCACAGTGCGAGACCGCCTCCACCGACAGCAAGCGCCAAGCCGCCAAAGAGACTCTTCTTGAGAAAACTACGCCGCGTACTCATGCTGACGGAATGCTAGCACGGTCTTAGACGCCGACATCACCGCGGGCAATGCGCAACGATTCCGCGACACTCCAGGCCTGGGCCGGGCAGCCGCGTGGCCAGTGCGGCTCGTCGCCGTCGAAGATCTCGGCGACCTGGCCGACGCCCCGGTGCTGAAGGTGATCGCGGATGCCGTCGAGGATGCCGGTGGGGACCGCGCCGCGCACGCGCATGCAGGCGTCTGCCCAGATGCCGAGCAAATACGGCCAGACGGTTCCCTCGTGGTACGCACCGTCGCGGCTGCCAATGTCCCCGTCGTAGCGGCCGCGATACCCGTCGCCACGGGCGCGGCTGCGTAAGCCCACCGGTGTGACCAGCTCCCGCTCGCAAACGATAAGGACACGTGTGGCTTCGCTGGGACCGATCATCGGTGCGCCGAGGCCCAGCGCGTAAAGTTGGTTGGGTCGCAGGGTGCCGTCGCGGCGTGGCCCGTCGACGACGTCGTTCAGCCAGCCGCGGCCTTCGTCCCAAAAGGCGCCGGTGAAGGAGCTGCGGGCCCAGGCGGCGCGCTCGCCGAGCTCGTGGGCCCAGGCCGCGTCTTTGGCGCCGACAGCGACGGCAACGGCTTCCAGCGCCGCCACCCACAGCGCCTGGATCTCGACCGGTTTTCCCATCCGCGGCGTGACCACCCAGTCGCCGACCTTGGCGTCCATCCAGGTGAGCTGGAGGCCGGGCTCGGCGGCATGGAGCAAGCCGTCGTCGTCGACGCCGATGTGATAGCGCGTGCCGTCGTCCAGGAAGGCATCGAAGATCTGGCGCACGGCTGGCAAGAGCTGGGTCTCGAACGTCGCCCAGTCGCCAGAGCGACGTAAATAACGACAACAGGCGAGCACGAACCACAAAGGCGCGTCGACGCTGTTGTATTCCGCCGCATCGCCCACGTCGACGAATCGGTTGGGCACGAGGCCCGCCTGAACATGTGGTGCAAACGACAAAAGCACATCGCGCTCGAGCGCTGCATCGTGGGGCCCGAGGCCGCCAAGCGAGATGAAGGCATCCCGGCCCCAGTCGGTGAACCACGGGTAGCCGGCCACGATGGACCGGCCACTCCCTCGCCGCACCACGAACTTGTCGGCCGCGAGGCGTAGCTGCGCACGAAAATCATCCGGCTCGGTCGCCGCCAATGCCGCCCGACGAGCCCGCTCAGCGACGGCAAGCGCGTCTGGATCGATGGCATCGACCATGCCTTGTTCCGTCGACAGCACGAGCCAACTGGTCTTCCCCGGCACCAGCGGAATACCGAGCTCACCCGGCGTCCATAGATCTTCCGTCGCCTCGAGACCCCGCTCGCGTTCCCGCGCATAGTCGAAATCGCAGAACCAGTTAGGGCCTGGCCGGAACACGGCGGCGGGATCAAATTGCAACGTCACCGTCGGTACGCCGGGATACGGCGACAGTCGCACCCGACCCGGCGAGACGTCTGCCGACAGATTCAACGTGTCATTCCGTCGCTGCAGCGCATGGTAATCGCGTCCAGAACCAAGCGGCTTGCACCAGACTGTCGTCGCTGTCCCGGCCACCAACCGCCAGCCGACCAGACACAGCGCGCGCCCTTCGACCATCAGCACACACCGTTCGACGACTCGCCCGGCCACCTCGTAGACCCACACCGGCCACGGATCCAGCCGAAACTCGGCCAGCCGGGTCACCCCGTCGGGATACATCGCCCCGACATAGGCGTGCGTTGTCAGCGCCTCGCCTTCGATCCATTCTTCTAGCCGGTTGATCAATACCATCCGGCCCGTCGGTGGACGCGTGGCCGTACACAACAGCGCATGATAACGCCGCGTCGCCGGCCCAGCGACGGTCCCCATGGCGAAACCGCCGAGGCCATCGGCCTCCAACCACTCGTGGCGCGTGCCGCTGTCGAGGTTGCCGGCGACGGAAGAAGGGAGCTTCACGCGGATGCTACGGCGTGACGCAGAGCGGGCCGGAGCAGATCATGCGGCGCGGGAACGTGCCCACGTTGCGGTCATACCGCGTCGGTAAGGTCCCGCCGTTGAGCGCCGCTTGCGCCTGCATGTAGGTGGCCAGCACTTCCCATTCTTTGACCTCCGTGCCGTCGGGGTGCTTCAAGATCGACTCCTCCGGCGTGCGCGCGATGACGCCAGTGTCGGGGTCGAAGAGGGTGATGCCCTTGGCCTTGGCGAAGGACGCAATGTAGTAGCTGGTGGCGACGACGTAGTACTTGCCGCCGAGCGGCGTGACGCCGTTCTGCCAGCCGCCGGCGCTGGCATCGAAGATCGTGGTAAAGCCTTCGTCGGGCTTGGTGGGATCGGCGGCGATCTCGATCTTGCGCACGCGGCCGTTGTCCGGGTTGATCGGGTCGGTGTTCTGGTCGAAGATGGCGCGGCTGGTGTCGTACTCGACGCGCAAGCCCGACGGCACGAGGTAGTTGGTGCTGTTGTCCTCGTTGAGGTAGGCAAAGCCGGCAGCGAGCTCCAGCGCCGCCTTCAAATAGATGGGGTAGATGGCAAAGCGGCACAGCGGATAGCCAATGCTGCCGTCGACGGGCGAGCGCCCGAGCGGCAAGATGCGGAAGACGTCGGCGAAGCTGACCACGCCGGTCTTGCCCTTGTCCAAGTTGGCGCGGATGACGCCAGCGGCCATGACCGCGACATCGGTCTTGCCAAAGGCTTGCGCAGCGGCGAATTCGGCGTCGGCAGTGAGCACCAACATCGGCGTCTCGGTGAAGGCCTTGGAGCCGTCGATGTTGAACCCGGTCTGGGCGATCTTCTTGAAGTAGAGGTCACCGGGCTTGCTGGCGTCGTCGGTGATGGGGGTTCCGAAGATGGAGCTGAGCGTCTGCTCGAGGAACGATTTGCCGGCGGTGACCTTGGTCCCTTCGAGGTGACTGATGATGTCGTCGATGGCCGGGTTGAAGTCGACGCTGGGCACGGTGGTGCTGTCGACGCTGAGCAGCTTCGACCCCGCCATATCGAAGGCGACTTTGCCTTTGCTGTCGACGCTGAGGCTGATGCGGCCCACATACTGGCCAAAGCTGCCGGCCTGCTGGATCAGCACCGGTTTCATGGTGGTGGGGTTGGTGACGGTCATGGCCGGGAAAGCCGTATGGGTGTGACCAGAGACGATCACGTCGACGTTGTTGACATGGACGGCGAGGTCGTAGTCCTCCCCCTTGGTGACGTCGGCCGTGTTGACGCCGCCGTGCGACAGGATGACCACCACGTCAGCTTTGTCGGCGCGTAGCTTGTCGACGGCCTTTTGTAGGTCGACCCAGGCCTGCGCCTTGACGGTGTCGATGTTGTTTTCGTCGCCGCCAGTCGGCAGCGAGAAGGTGACCGGGCCTTTGAGCGGCGCATAGGTCGCAGCGACGGCGCCGAGGTTGCCGACAAAGCCGACCTTGAGTCCGTTGGGCGTGGTGCGGATGAGTGTGCGGTGAATGAGCTTGCTGTCGTCGGTGCCGCTCTCGTCGAACAGCGCCGCTAGCGTGTCGTCACCGGCGTCGGTGGCGGAGAACTGGATGTTGGAGGCCACCGCCGGCACTGCGCCGCCCTTGCCCGCCGCCGCCTGAAAAGCCAATGCCAGCGCCGCCGGCCCAAAGTCGAACTCATGGTTGCCGAGGGTGGTGACGTCGTAGCCGAGCTTTTTCATGAGCACATAGTCGGGCGCGTCGGTGGTGAACGGCACCTGCATCAGTGTGCCCATGGCGTTGTCGCCGGCAGAGACGGTCAGCGTGTCGGCCAGCGCCGTCTTGGCCGCGGCGCGCTCAGCGGTGAAGATCACCGAGCGTCGGGCAGCGCCGCCCTTGAGCGTGCCGTCGCCGCCTACCGTCGGTGTCGGATAGTCGTCGAGCTCTGGTCCAGCGCCGAACACATGCGAGTGCTCGTCGTTGGTATGCAAGAGGATCAACGAGCGTGCCGCCGGTGTCGTAGGCCCATTACATCCCGCCACCGCCACCGCAACCACCACCACATTCGCCCAGGCTAGTTTGACCATGCCGGCAGTATCGCAGGGGTCGGGCATGTTTTGGACGTTTTGGGCCGGAATGTCCTTGGTGCACCATCCGTTGATTCGGGGAGACCTTCGCGATACCGTACGCATCCGTTGTGGAGTGACTGCGCGTCAACAGGCGTGTCGTGTGCCCGGGAGGCCGGTAGGTGAGCGAAAAGAAGGGCTTCGGAACGACTGTTCTAGGCTGGTTCGTCACCCGCGAGGGCGAGGACGCCAAAGAATCCACCACCGACGAGCTGATTGCCAAATATGCGGCCGAGCCAGCCACGCCTGCGCCGCCCGAGATCACGCTCAAGGGCGACCTTCCCAAGGCCGAAGGCGGGAAGGTCGACTTCCCCGCCGTGTTCCGCGCTGCTGGCATCGAGGACGAAGAGCAGGGCCGCATCGACAAAGCCCGCAACCTCTTGTCGACGCTGCCGAAAGACACGCCACGCGAGGTCAAGAAGCAGATCGTCGAGGCGTCGCTCAAGGCCTTCGGCTACCCAGTCGACAAGATCATCGAGACCGGTGCGCAGTCGATCCAGGCGCTCGAGGTCTACATCCAGGCGGGCCAGAAGGACACGCAGAGTCTGCTGCAGCAGTCGCAACAGCGTCTCGAAGAGCTCAACACCGAGATCACCAACGTCAAAAAGATCATGGAAGACCAGGTCGCGGCGCAATATGCGCTGACGCAGGCCTGCAACGGCGAGAAGCTGCGCGTGCAAGAGGTTCTCGAGTTTTTCGGGCAAGAAGCCGTCGCGCAGGTGGTCCGAGATTCGGCGAAGCTGCACGAGCCCAAGACCTAGCCCAAGATCTTCAGGCCCATTTCGTTCCTTTCCATCAGCACACCAGCAGCACACAAGGAGATAGGCACATGGCGGACGGCGGAGGCTTTTTCACGCGACTCAGCAACCTTTGGAAGGGCTTCGCTAGCCTGTGGATCTCGGATATCGAGAAGGCCCACCCGGAGATTGCATACGAGAACGCGATCAACTCGATGATCGAAAAATACTCCAAGCTGAAGAAGGCCACCGCGGCCATCATTCGCCGTCGAGAAGATGTCTCCGAGCGCGTCTCGTCGCAGACCAAAGAGCTGGCCCAGGTGACGGCGGATCTCGGCGTCGCCATCGAGACCAACCAGGACGATCTGTCGGTGGTGCTGATCCAGAAAAAGAACCAGCTCGAGGCGTCGCTGACCGATCTCAAGAGCGATCTCGACCAGGCACAGAAAGATGCCGACAGCGCCAAGGCGTCGTTGATGACGGTGCAGGGCGAGATCAAGAAGCTCAAGGCCGAGAAAGACGTCCAGCTGGCCAAGATGGCGTCGGCGCAGGCGCGCGTGAAGATCCAGGAGCAGCTCGACGGTCTGTCCGTCGACGCCGAGGTCAAAGCGCTCGACAATGTCCGCGAGCACATCAAGACGACGATCGCCGAAGCCAACCTCGGCGCCGAGCTCAAGTCGACCGATCTCGACGAGCGCCTCAAGGGTCTTCGCAATGCCTCCGGTGACGTGACCGCCAAGTCTCAGCTCGCCGAGATGAAGGCCGCCGCCGCCGCAAAGAAAGCCGCACTCAAAACGATGTAAGCCGGCTCCCCCCAGATACGGGGGGAACCAGAGGATAGAGACCAAGACCATGAAGCTGACACCGCTCGCGAAAGCGTTCGTAGCGATGGTGATTCTCGGTGTGCTCGGCTACACCGGCTATCACTATTACGGCGACCAGATCAAACAGTGGTCCAAGGGCGGCAAAGCCGACCCCAAAGATCCGGTCGTGCCCGACGACAAAAAAGCCGGCACCGACATCTCCAAGAATGACTTCAACGGGCTTGGCAAGGCCGGGGAGCCGGATCGCGACAAGGGCGTCTCCGGTATCACCGCCAACGCCGTCGGTGACGGCAAGATCGCCCGCCCGCTGGTGGTCGGCATCAACACCTGGGCTGGTCACGCGCCCGGCATCGTCGCCAACGGCGGCCTCGACGCCGGCAATGCGCAGTCGGTGTTCAAGAAGCAGTACGGCCTCGACGTGAAGTTCATCTTGATCGAGGACCCACAGGCCAAGCTCACCGCCTTCATCAAGGGCGACATCGACATCATGTGGGACACCGTCGACAGCTGGGCCCGTGAGGCGTCGACGCTGGCCGAGCAGAAGATCAGCGCCAAGGCCTTCATCCAGCAGGACTGGTCGCGCGGCGGCGACGGGATCGTCTCTTTGAAGACCATCAAGTCGGTCGAAGATCTCAAGGGCAAGACCATCGCCACCACGCGCTACACGCCGTCGCACTGGCTCTTGCTGTACATGCTGTCGCAATCGGGTCTGACCAACGACGACAAGAAAGAGATCGAGAAGAAGCTGGTCTTCACCGCCGAGGCGCCTCTCGCGGCCGCGGCATTCAAGGCCAAGAAAGTCGACGCTGCCGTCACCTGGGAGCCGGATCTTTCTGGCGCGGTCAAGGCGCGCGAAGACGAAGCCCATGTCCTCGTGTCGACGTCGGCCGCGACCAACGTCATCGCCGACTGCCTCGTCGCCCGTCAGGATCTCATCGACAAGTCGCCGGCGGCTTTGCGCGACTTCGTGCACGGCTGGTTCGACGGCATCGACATGATCGCCAAAGATCCGCAGGGCTCGTGGGCCGTCACGGCCAAGGCGCTCAAGCTGAGCCCCGACGATGTGTCGGGCATGCTATCCGGTCTCAAGCTGACCCCGTTCGCCGACAACGCGCTGTTCTTTGGCCTCACCGGCGCCGGCGATCACGCGCAGTTCCGCACGCTCTTCGACACCGCGTTTATCGTCTGGCGCAAGCAGGGCGTGGTCTCCAAAGCCGTCGACGCCAAGGACTACATCGACAGTCGCTTCGTCGCTGCGTTGGCCGACAAGTACCAGAGCCAGAAGGTCGTCGAGCCGTTCCGCTTCGACCCCAAAGAGGCCAAGAACCCGGCCGCGCGCGCCATCGTCAACAAGCAGCTGTCGATCTACTTCACGCCCGGTTCGGATGAAATCATGGGCGGATCGTTCTTCACCCTCGACTCGCTCGGCGACACGATGATTGCCTTCGGCAACACCTTCCTGCGCATCGAAGGCAACACCGACGCCAAGGGCTCGGCCAAGCTCAACAAGACGCTGTCCGAGAAACGCGCCGACTCGGTGCGCGCCTATCTGGTCAAGAACTTCGCGCTGCCCGAGACCCGCTTTCAGACCATCGGCCACGGCGCCGAAAAGCCGATCGCGGCCAATGACACCGAGGCTGGCCGGCAGCAGAATCGCCGCACCGACATCAAAGTCGTCCTGAACACCAACTGATGATCGGGCCTTCGGCCAAACCGACTTCACCACCGTCCAAGGCGGTGGTGAAGTCGCCGGTTCGGAGTAAGGAGCCTCTTTGGGGGCTGCGGACGTCATTGCCGCGCGCTTGGCGGCTGCCGTTTGCCGTCGCTGCGCCGGCTTTTGTGATCGTGGCCTGGGTGATTTTGACGGCCGGCGAGCACCCGCTCGTCGAGCCGTTGTTCTTGCCGTCGCCGGTGGCCGTCATTCAGTCCACGCTCGACATGCTGCTCAACGAGCGGACGCTGCTGCCGGCGATCTGGGCGTCCACCGTCCGCATCGTGGTTTCGTTCCTCGCCGCGTCGCTGGTGGCCCTCCCGCTTGGCATCCTGATGGGCGCGTTCGAGCCCATCAACCGCATCATGGAGCCGCTCATGGCTCCGCTGCGCTACATGCCGATCTCGGCGTTCATTCCGCTCTTGATCTTGTGGTTCGGCATCAACGAGTCGCAAAAGATCGCCTTTCTGTTTCTCGGCGTTTTCGTCTATCTGTTGCCGGTCGTCGTCACTGCCATCCGCGCAGTGCCCGAAGAGCTGGTACAAACCGCGCTCACCCTCGGTGCGAGCCGTTTGCAAGTGGTCTTCACCGTGCTCATTCCGGCGGCGCTCCCCGACATCTTCGACAGCTTCCGCGTCATGAACGCCATCAGCTGGACCTACGTGATCCTGGCCGAGTTCGTCAACGCGCGGAACGGCCTCGGCGTCCTCATCCAGCTCGCCGGCAACCACCTCAAGACAGCGCAGGTCTTCTCCGGCATCCTCATCATCGGCATGATTGGTCTCGGCACCGACGCGCTCATCCGTGGCATCAACGCGACGCTGTTCCGCTGGCGTGAGGCGCAGAGCTGATGGCCGAGGCAGAGACCAACCAGACCAACCAGATCAACCAGATCAACCAGATCAACAAAGACGCGACGCCCGACATCCCCAAGCTCGCGCTCGACGATCTCCACGTCACCTACCGCACGCGCGCCGGCGACGACGTCGAAGCCGTCCGCGGCGTCTCTCTCGAAGTGGCCGACAAGCCGGGCGAAGGCGAAATCTTGGTCCTCCTCGGCCCATCCGGCTGCGGAAAATCGACCATCCTGAAAGCCATCGCGGGCCTCTTGCCGCCGACCAAAGGCCGCGTCCTCGTCGACGGCAAAGAGGTCCAAGGCGTCGGCCGTGACCGCGGCATGGTCTTTCAGACCTACACCTCCTTTGCCTGGCTCACCGTCCTCGAGAACGTAGAATATGGTCTCCGGCTGCAAGGTATCGACAAGGCCACCCGCCGTGTCGAGGCCGAGAAATACATCGAAGCAGTCGGCCTCAAAGACTCCATGCGCAAATATCCCAAAGAGCTGTCCGGCGGCATGAAGCAGCGCGTGGCCATCGCCCGCACGCTCATCAACAAGCCCCGACTCCTGCTCATGGACGAGCCCTTCGGCGCCCTCGACCCCCAGACGCGCTGGGGCATGCAGGGCCTTCTCGTCGACATTTCGCGCAAAGAAGACAACACCATC
>Ga0123338_10000270_pt1 | contig 54129 bp, 46 predicted proteins | sample grotaG_FD_89793 | JGI IMG/M metagenome (GOLD analysis project Ga0123338, IMG submission 89793) | Glacier valley bacterial and archeal communities from Borup Fiord, Nunavut, Canada, to study Microbial Dark Matter (Phase II) -... | ecosystem: Environmental > Aquatic > Freshwater > Ice > Glacier ... | reverse complement strand
TCGGCGGCGGCGCCGTCGGACTCGCCGTTTGACGCTTTCTTGAAGCTTCTCAAGGCTTTACCCAGGCCTGAGGCCAGCTGCGGCAGCTTGGTCGGCCCGAAGAACAAGAGCACGATGGCGAGGATGAGCAAAAGCTCCGTGATTCCAAGTCCGAACATGGGTCCCTCCGCCGCGCTCTAGCCGGCATTCATCCGGTAGCACACTCGTGGGGCACTGGCTACTGCCGCAAGATTAAGATCTCCAAAGGCTGTCGTTGTCGAGCTCGGGCGCAATCCGCAACAGCGCCGCCCTTCCCCGTCGGGCCCGATCACGCCAACCCTTGCCCCGTTCCAAGACCTCACGCCAGATCTCGTTGAACGTCGAGGCTTGTCCGGCGTCGACCAAGAAGCTCGCCAGGCTGGCGGCTTGCAACAGGTCTTTGGTGGCTTTGGCGCGCTCGCTGGTTGGACGCTCGGCAAACACGAGAAGCTTGTGGACCGCGTAGCGCTCGGGCGTCGGCAGATTCACCGTGCATGCCCCAGCTCGACCAACGAGGCAGCCCTGGGTGGTCGCTTCGAGCGAGAGCTCCATGAACTTGAGCGGCTGAAGCGCCAGATTCAGGTTTGCGATGTGGACTGGTTTGCGACTGCGACCGGCGCTGGTGACAAAGTCGATGCGTAGCTCAGGGTCCGCTGGGTTGCGATAGTGGCCGCCAGCGCCACCGTCGAGCTGGTTGAGTGGCAAGAGACCCATTTCGAGCGACTCCAGCGCGTCGTGGGCATCGATCTCGATGTTGGCCGGCAGCGCGACCGAGATATTGCGGCCGGCGTGTGCAAAATCCACATCCAGCGTCGCAGCGCCGTCGGTCCAGCGCACACCGAGAACGTTGCCAAGGGCGAGAAACGCATGGGTGCCGATGAGAATCCCGCCGGCGCGGAAAAAGCCGTAGTCGGCGAGCCGCTTGACGATCCGGAAGTGCTTGGGCGCGACAGTTGTGCAGCCGAGGGCGAGGGTCGCCGCGGCCTGCGGAGCGAGCTGGCGAGCGACACGGATTCGATCGAAGCGCTCCACCAGCGTACGCACCCTCGGGTCGTCGGGCCCGACGTAGATCATGCGGACTCTTTGGTCTAGATCCCGATACGCGAAATACCAATAAGACCTGTGCCCGCGTGCCATGCGTTGGAAGCTGCCGACCAGCCCAGCCAACGCGCTGGTCAGCTCGAATGATCGGGTCTGTTCCGACAGCTCGGCGTATGCCGTTTGGGCGGACAACGAGAGCTCGACGAATCTGCCGGAGGGCATCTTGCTAAACAAGATAGCATTCTGTTTAGCAAGGACAAGGTCCCCTCAAGTCAGGGTGAGCTCGAGGAGGTCTGCTGGGCGGTCGGGGTCGTCGGCGTCGACGACGGCCCAAAAGCGGCCCTTGCCAGCGACGGCCAGTCCCTCCAGCTTGTCGGTGGAGCGTTGGCCTTTCTCGTCGAGAACTACGGTGTAGCGGACGTCTTGGCCGCTGTGGCCGAGCACGCTGCCCATCACCTGGCCGTCGTCGAAATAGCTGGCCGTGGCCTCGGCGGCGCCGAGATACCAGACGCCGTCGGCAGAGGCCTCTAGCTCCGTGAAATGGAGGGCGCAGCCGTCGAGCGTGCCGAGGTCGTAGTGGGTCGCGCTGAGCGACGGTAGCGGCGCCATATCGGGCGCGGCTAGATAGGCCCGCAGCGCGGCCAGCTCGACGGTGACGACGGCGTCGGGGGAGACGGCGGTGCCGGCTACGTCGCCGCCGCGGTTGGCCAGCCAGACTTCGTCACCGATGCGCGTCGCGCCTTCCAGGTTGAGCGCGGTGGCGCCAGGCAAGATCACGCGCCCCAGCTCCGCCAAGAGTCGGCTGACCCCTATCACCGTCGGGAGCTCGCCGACACGCCAGGTCACCGCCACCCGACGATTCGGCAGCGGCCCGCCCGACCCGAACGCGATCAACGTCTCCCCGTCGGCAAACACCGACTCGAGATCGGGCTTGTCGGCTTTGTTGCCAAGCGCCTTGCCGAACACCCGTCGCCCGTTCGCGTTCGGCAGCGGCACGTCGTCGACGAGGCCGGTCGACGGATCAACCACACCCAAGAAGGCCGCGTCGTCCTGCACCACCACCAACTGCGAGCCCAGCCAAGTCAGGCCCGACGCGGCGCGCACATGACCGGGTCGATCGAGCGCCGCATCGGCGCCCAGCCGATAACGCAAGGGCCGTCGCGCCACGATCTGCGCCACCCACGCCGGCTCGACCTCGGCCCGTCGAGACGTCCCGGTCACTGATCGACGGTATACGTGTCTGGATTCGCTTCGCCCGCTTGCGGCGCGAGCTGGGTCGGCGCCGTGCCCTCGAGGAAGACCTCGTCAATCGCGTTGACTGCGCCTGGCTGCGCCAAGAGGCCCGTCTTGGGATCGATCTTCTGCACGACGACGCCAGGCGGCTGCGAAAACGGTCGCGGCGGCACGCCACGAAGCGCGCCAGACATCACGTCGATCCAGATCGGCAACGCCGCGCGGGCACCCTGCTCACCACGACCGAGCTCGCGGGTGTCGTCGAAGCCGACCCACACGCCCATGGCCAGATCGGGCGTAAAGCCGACAAACCACGCATCTTTGTGCGAGTTGGTCGTGCCGGTCTTGCCTGCCGCTGGCCGCTTGAGCTTGCCGCGCGCCGACGCTGCCGTGCCCTCTTCGATGACCGAGGTCAGCATGGAGGTGATGACATAGGCCAGCTCTGGCTTCATGGCCTGCACCGCGTTTTTCTGCGGGTCCTCCTCGATGTCGTTGTCGACCTTCTTCAAAAACTGCGGCGCCAGACGCTTGCCACCGTTGGCGATGGTTGCATAGGCGTTGGTCAGCTCGAGCGGCGTCACCACCGACGTGCCCAGCGCCAGCGACGGATTGGCCTCCAGCTCCGACTCGATGCCGGCCTCGTGCGCCAGCGCCACCACGGTGGCCGGCTCGACACCGTCCCGACCGACATCCACCAGCTGCGACGCGACGGTATTGAGGCTCTTGGCGAGCGCAAACCGCAGCCGCACCGGGCCGAGGTATTCCTCTTTTTCGGCGTTGGTCGGCTTCCACGGCGCCAGGCCCGGGGAGGCGTAAACTTGCGGGCCATCGATCAACACCGTCGCTGCGGTGAACTTGTGGGTGTCGAGCGCGGCGGCGTAGACCAGCGGCTTGAACGACGAGCCCGGCTGACGCTTGGCGGTCACCGCGCGGTTGAAGCCGCCCGAGCGAAAGCCGTAACCGCCAACCATGGCCCGCACTTCGCGCGTGGCCGGATCGATCACCACGAGGGCCGCCTGCGGGCCGAGCTCCAGGCTCAAGATCGGCACGCCACCGTCCCAGCCGTCGAGATCTTGATGATCGATGACGCTGACACGCAGGATGTCGCCTGGCTTGAAGCGCTGATCGACCGGCAGCCCGTCGGGGTTGTAGCGATCGGGCTTGGGCGGCAGGGTCAAGGCGCCGATCTTGCCGCCGAGCTCGATCTCGAGCGTGTGGTCGGGCGACTTGGCGCGACCGCGCACCACGCCTTCGATGATGCGGCCCATCGGCGGCCCGGCGGGATATTTGTCGACGGGAAACTCTTTGCCGAGCTTCTTCAGATAGCCGACCTTGGCCGCGCCCGACAGGTTGCGTAGCGCCTTGCGATAGCCCTGTCGTGCGTCGAGCGACTGCAGTTGTTTCTCGAGGGCCTCACGCGCCAGCTTTTGCACTTTGGCGTCGCAAGTGGTCGTGACCACCAGACCCGCCGTCGCCAGACGCTTCGCCCCGATGCGCTCCCCGAGCACGCGCTTGACCTCGTCGACGAACTCGGGCGCGATGCCGGAATACGGCGCCGGCGACGACACGAGCTGGATGGGCGCCGCGGCAAAGTGCTCGGCGTCGGCGGCACTCAAGTGTTTGTAACGGACCATCTGCGACAGGACATAGCGCTGGCGATCTTTGGCGCGATCGGGATGCTTCCACGGGTCGATCTCCGACGGTCCCTTGGGCAGCGACGCCAGCAGTGCGGCCTCGCCAGCATTGATCTCGCTGACGCCCTTGCCGAAGTAAAACCGCGCTGCTTCCTCGACGCCAAACCGATGATACGGAAACTCGATCTGGTTGAGGTACATCCACAAGATCTCGTCCTTGGACAGCTTGTCCTCGATGCGACGCGACAAGATGAGCTCTTGCACCTTGCGCTTCAGCGTCCGCTCCGACGACTTGAGGATCAGATTGCGCACCAGTTGCTGCGTCAGCGTCGAGGCGCCCTGTTTGTGCGAGCCCGGCCGCAGATTGTGCAGCATGGCGCGCAGCATGCCCCAGTAGCTCAGGCCCTCGTGCTGATAGAACTCGGCGTCCTCGGCGTCGACGAGCGCGTCGATCATCACCTTGGGAATCTTGTCGCGCGGCACCAATGTACGACGCTCTTCGTAGACCTCGCCGATGAGCTCGCCGTCGCGGGCGAGGATCTTGGTGACCACCTTGGGGTGATAAGAGCCGACATGATCGATGCGCGGCAGATCTGGATCGGACGCGTAGACCAGCACCACCGCCGTCGCTGCGCCAGCGCCCATCAGGCCCAGCAAGATGCCGACGAAGAAGATCCGTTTGACCCAGCGCCAGCGGCTGGGCTTCTTGGCGAACGAAAGGCGCTGTTTACTGGAGGAGGCCACGGGGGGACGATCTTTCTACGCCCATACTACCGTCAAGCTACCCATTGGCCGAGTTTTCGCGCAGCCAGCGGGAGATGACCGCGTCGGCTCCACGGACCTCGCGACGGTAGTAGCGCAGGCGCAGCTCGTCGAGCGCCACCCCCGACAGATCGCCGCGCCGGCCGAGCGCTCGTCGCCGTCGCTGGGCATGGGTGTAGACCGTCAGCGCGGTCGCGACCGACAGATTGAGGCTCTGCGAAAAGCCGTCGAGCGGGATGGCCAGCTCGAGGTCACAGGCGCGCCGGGCTTCGTCGGTGAGCCCGGTGTGCTCGTTGCCGATCAAGAACGCTGCCGGCACCGTCGCATCGACCTCCTCGAGAGAGACAGCGGCGCCGGGCACCGTGGCATAGGTGCGAAACCCACGCGCTTTGAGCGACTCGACCGCGGCAGCGACGGTGGCATCGTGATGCAGCTCGAGCCATTTCTCGCAACCCTGGGTCACCCGCGCCGAGAAGCGCGGCACCTTGTCACCGACGAAATGGACCTCGTGGACGCCGACCGCTTCACACGAGCGTAGCGCCGCGCCGCCGTTGTGCGGATCGAACAGGTTCTCGACCACCACCGCCAGGCCCGACAGACGCCCCGCCGCCACCCGATCGAGCTTGTCGGCACGGGCCTCACCGACGAGCGGCCGCAGCGCAATCAGGGCCTGGGCCGCCGAGACACCCGAGACGACTTTCGACAAAACGGAACTGTGCGCCATCAGAGGCACGTCTAGTAGCACGATTCTGCGGCGCGATTCTGTAGTACCTTGCCGTCGCCATGCGCGAGCACGAGCTGCGCCAAAAGCTGGTCGAAATCTGTCATCGCCTGTATCGGCAAGGGATGATCGCGGCCGGCGACGGCAATGTCTCCGCCAAGCTCGACGAAGACCGGGTCCTCGTGACACCGACCGGCTATCACAAAGGCTTCATCACCGAGTCGGATCTGGTCATCACCGACGTGCACGGCAAGCTCTTGCGCGGCACCAAGAAGCCGAGCTCCGAGTTCCTGATGCACGAGCTGGTCTACAAAGAGCGACCCGACTGCGGCGCGGTCGTCCACGCCCACCCGCCCATCACCGTCGGTCTGGCGCTCGCCGGCGTCACGCTGGCCCAGTGTCTTTTGTCGGAGACCTGTCTCGTGCTCGGGCCGATCTTGACCGCGCCATACTCCACACCGACGACGGAGGAAGTCCCCAACGTCCTCCGCCCGTATGTCCGTCAGGCCAACGCGGTGGTCATGGATCGGCATGGCGCCCTCACGTACGGCCGCGATCTCGACGAGGCCTACAACCGCATGGAGGCCATGGAGCATGCCTCCAAGATCACGCATGCCGCCCGCGTGATCGGTCCTTTGTCGCCGCTACCGGCGTTCGAGGTCGACAAGCTGCAAACGCTGGCCAAAGAGCTCGGCATCCCGCGTGCACCAGACCCCTGCACGCTGTGCAATGCCTGCTCGAACACCAAGGTCGTGAAGTCCGGCGTCAACTTCGGCAAAGACGACAACGCCGTCGTCGACGCTGTCCTTGCCCAGCTCCGTCGCTAGGTCAGGAGCGATAGCAACGCGTCGTGGCCTTTTTCTTTGGCCCAATCTGCGGCGCTGAGTCCTTCTTGATCGCGGGCGGTCTTGTCAGCGCCGTGAGCCAAGAGAGCCTCGACGATGTGGGCGTTGCCGCCTTGGGCCGCCGACATGAGGCAGTCGAAACCGTCGCTGCGGGTGGCTTTGGCATCTGCGCCGCGGGCCAAGAAGAGATCGACGATGGCCTCGCGCGCGTGCCCAGCGGCGGTCATGAGCGGCGTCTGGCCGTTGCTTTTTTTCGCGGCAAGGTCCGCGCCAGCGACGAGAAGATGGGTGACGAGGTCCAGTCGCCCGAGCTGCGCGGCGACCATGAGCGGCGTCCAGCCGTCGCCCATGCGCGAGTCGACCGGCACACCGCGCTTCAAGAGCTCGACGGCCAGCTCGACGTCGCCCTCCTGGCACGCGGCAAACAAGGCCTTGGGGAAGAAGTCGGGATCGTCGGTGTTCACCGATGAACTACATCACGGTTCCTCGTCCGCGCCAAACGCCGTTGACAACCGTCGACGGACGCGGCTATCTGCCGCGCATGCGCCTACACGCCCGTCTGCCGTCAGTGTGCCTCCTCGTGGCGTGCCTGGCGCGTGTTGCGACAGCGGAGCCACAATCGATCCTCGACCGCGAACGTCTCCTCGCCGAGACCAAGAAACCGGCGGCGCTGGCGCTGCAGCCGAACGTCAAGCCCGTCGGTGATCCCAAAACCGTGCGCATGCGGATCTACGCCAGCGCCGACTACCGCCTGCAGACCGTGCAGTGGGAAAAGCATCTGCGCCGGCTGGTTTCAGAGCTGAACGAAGCGATGGCCGACTGGCCCCATGCGCGCTTCGAGATCGTCGATATCCGTCGCTGGGAGCAGCCATCGGCGCTGTTGCCGCTGCCGCAATTGCTGCAGCGTCTCGAAGAGGTCGACCACGGCACCGATGTCGACTGGGTGGTGGGCATGAGCGCCGCGCCCATCGCCGCCTCGACACACCTTCATGATCTCGGCTTCACCAAGACCGGAGGTCACCACATCGTCCTGCGCAATCTGCACGATGCCACCGAGGGCCAGCTGGTGTTGAGCGAGCTGGGCGAGCTACCGCGAAACGAGCTCGAGGCCTTGATTGCCATGCGCAAGCGCCACAAGGAAGCGGTGGCGTTTTTGCATCAATGGGGTCACAGCCTCGGTCTCGTCGACGTCAAAACCTCGGACAGCATCATGAATCCGCTATATCAGCTGACCCAGACTGGCTTTTCTGCGGCCGAAGCGCGCACCATCGAAGGCCACTCGACGAACAAGTAAGTCGTTGCTAGCGACGGGCGGCCAAGGCGCCGATCGACGCCGGTGACTGCACGAGCAGCGACGGTTGCGGCGGAATGCTGGCGGCGATCTCGCAGAGTCGATCGCAGATCTGCGAGGTGACGCGGGTCGGGTCGGAGGCCGGCATGCCGAGGGCAAAGCCTTGGCCGTACTCGACGCCGCATTGCAAAAGCGCGCGGACGTCGGCGAAGTCTTCGATGCCCTCAGCGACGAGCGGGACGCCTGCTTCCCGGCTGAAGTGCGCCAGCGCGCGCATCAGCTGGGCCCGCAGTGGATCGGTGGCCACGCCACGCACCAGGGCAATGTCGAGCTTGACGATGTCCGGACGCGCCCGCACCACCGACGACAACGAGGCGTAGCCGGCGCCGACGTCGTCGAGGGCGACCTGAAAGCCGGCTTGCCGGTAGGTGTGCGCCAGCACCTCGACTGCATCCAGCGACGGGCCACGCTCACCGAGCTCGACGGCGAGCTGGCCTGCCTTGAGGCCCGCATTCTCGGCTGCGCGCTGCAGCTGTTCGGCGCGGGCCAAGGGGTCGGTGTCGACGCGTGTATCGACGTTGATGAACAAAAGATGTTGGCTGTCCCACGCCCCGGTCCGCGCGACACCGACGGCAAGCTCCTGAAAAATCCAGTCGAGCTCGGCCAGCCGACCTTCGCGCAGTGCGCGATCGAGGAGCTGCAACGGAGCTTCGGTCCCCCGTCCCAGCGCCTCGTATCCGACCACTTCTCCCGAAGTCAGTCGAACAATCGGCTGGAAGACCATGAAGAGCGACTCCAGCATGTGTCCGATTGTACTAGATCGATTCCTTTATCGTGAAAATTTTCCGATACAAGGAATCATCCGACCAATGACCGGAAAGTGTGCGGAAAACAACGGGAAATCAACGATTCGGGGGCGGACTCAGTGGCGGAGCCAGGCGTTTCACGTAGGCCATGCACTCTTTCTCGGGCATCGCCGCTTTGCGGTCGAACTTGAAGGGCGTGCTGTTGGCCTTGTTGAACTCTTCGTCGGTGAGCCGGCCGCGCTCGTGGTTCTTGCGCATGATGCGTTTGACGTAGGCGTCCCACTTGGCGTCGAGGGTGCCAGTGGCGTGACAGTATTGAACGTAGCGGCGTTTCGGGCTCGGCAAGATCGACGAGAAGAAAGCCGCTTCTTGTGGCTCGAGGTCCTTCGGCAGCTTGCCAAAGTAATGCTGCGCAGCCGCCCCGATCCCGTAGATATCCGGGCCGAATTCAATCACGTTGAAATAGATTTCGAGAATTCTCTCTTTCGACAGCTGGTGCTCCAGATACCAGGTCAAAAACAATTCCTGCAGCTTTCTCGACAGCGTTTTCTCGCGCGACAAGAGAACGTTCTTGACCATCTGCATCGAAATCGACGACGCACCCAGCCGGAAATAGCCGCGCTGTAGATTCTGCTGCAGGGCAGATCGAAATTCGGAGGCGATGAAGCCGCGGTGCCTGAAGAAGCCGTTGTCCTCGGTGGTCATGATCGAGTTGACGAGGTGCTTGGAGATCTCGGCATACGGCGTCCAGCCAGGATTTTCCGGGCCGGCCTGAAACGAGCGCCACTTGCCGGGCTCTACCTGTACCGTCTGCTCGAAGCTGGAGGTGAGGTTGCCAGCGTCCATGGCCGGCGCCGCAGCGACGACGCGACACCCTTCGATGCCGACCTTGCCGCCGAGCTGCACCTCGGGAATGAGCGTGCCTTCGGGTAGATTGGCCGGCAGGTTGGGCGTGCCCGGCTGCGGCACCACCCAGCTCACGTCGAGCATCAGGTCCGTCGAGAACGTGCCGCTGAGCTTGAAGCCTTGCAAGTTGGGCACGAGCTCCGGCGGAATGGCCTGCAAGACCGTCTGGCACGGGACGGGAGTGACCTTGAGGCTGGCGGCGTAGTGCCGCGTCTTCTTGTCGATGACCATCGTGAACGTGCCGCGGACATTGCCGCGCTCGACGGTCAGCATGTCGACGCTCAGCTTTCGGCCGGCGAGGTCGTAGCTGCCTTTCAAGGTGGCGTCGAAGCCGATGTGCGAGACGGGAATGGGCGCGAGGCCCGGGTGCGCCAGCGTCAGGCCGGCGAGGTGGCCGGCACCGGAGAAACGCAGCACGCCAGCGTCGAGGACCACGTCGAGTCGACCGTCGACCTCGGCGTTTTTGGAGTCGAGCACGCGGATAGGTGCGTCGGCCTGGCCGAGGACCGAGTCGAGCTGCGAGAGCCGAAAGCGCGCCGCGCGGACCTTCAGCTCACCGGCTTTGAGGCCTTTGGGGTCCACCCAGCCGCGCGCGTTCCACAGCTCGGTGGTGGCGCCGGCGTAGCTGCCGCGCACGTCGATCTGGGCCCGTTCCCCGTCGGGGTCGGGAGAGAGAGACCCGACGATCCCGGTGAGGGCCAAACCCTTGAGCGGCGTGACCGTGCTCCCGACGACGTCGACGGTGGGCAGCCCCTGCAGCCGGCCGTGGGCCAACATCATGTTTACAGTGATCTTTTCGGCCGTTCCGCGCATCCGGCCGGTGTGGCCGCTGATGCCGGTCAAGATGACCTGACCGGGTCCGTCTGGATGCAACCAGCCGTCGATGGACGTGATCTGCGCCTCGCCTTGCTGTTCGTCAGCGACGGCAATCGCGCCTTCGACCACGGTGATTTTTTCGATCTGGGTGCTGCGACCACTGCCGCCGCTGCCGGTGTGGGGGGTGCGCAGCGACTCCAAGAGCGAGGTGATGTTGTCGTAGCCCTGGGCGCGGACCAGGGTGAGGCGCGGCCAGTACAGCTTCACTTCCCCGATAGAAATCTTGCCGCCGAGCAGCGCCAGCACCGAAAAACGCGCGGTCACTTTGGGGACTGAGACGAGGGTGGGTAGGCCGGGTGCGCCGCCGCCGATCTGCACGTTGCCGAGCGCGACCCGGCCCCAGCCCACACGGATTTTCTCGGCGGTGACTGGACGCCCAAGCCGTGTCGACACCCGCTCGAGGACGCGGTTTTGAATGATCCGCACACCGACGGCAGGACCGACCAAGGCGGCCACTCCGGCGAGCACACAGACAACAGCGAGGATGAGACGCAGACGGACCGACACGAGGGCGGTTATTCTAGCATCAGCGTCGATCGCATGCGACGAGCTCGGTGTGGCTGACATCAGCGATCATTTCGGCCAATGTCTGCTCGCCGCCGCCAGACGTTACGACGGAGACAAGGCGCCAGGCGTGGCCAACGAAGGTGGGCTGGCGGCGTTTTTCGCCCGCGGCAAGGCGACGATAGGAGCGCAGTGAACAGTCGAAGTCGATCCACATCACCTCGACAGCGTCGGGGCAGTCGTTTTCGATGAGGAGATCCATGGCTTTGCCGTTCTTTTCCGAGCAGGTTCGTGGGGGATCGCGGGGCTCGGGCGCGGGTCGGTTGGTGTACTGGGGGCTCGTCGGTGCGCAGGCCTCGAGCGAGAGGCCAGGCTGGGCGGCAAAACGGCGCAGCTCGGCTTGCGATCCAGCGCCGCGTAGTGACCAAACGTGGTTCAGGTAGGTGGGTAGCGTGCGCACGACGCCGGTACCGAGGGTGCCGTAGCTGCGCTCGTCGCCGTCGAAGTCGATCCAGACGAGCTCGATGTCGTGTTTACACGTATTGGTGACGGTGACTTCCAGGGCCACCTTGGTGTGCGGCGAGGACTCCAGCGACGGAGGCACCGCGTTGTGGCCGAGGTCGACTTGGTCTGTCGGGCCTTTCGGGTCATGACTCCGATGGTCGCTCGGCTGATAGTCGCGGCGGTTGTCGATGCTGTGCGACGACGAAAACCCGGAGCTCGGGGTGCTGGACGCCAGGGATGTGGAGGTGGCGCGCTGCGCTGTCGGCTGTTTGGAAGGCGCTGGGGATTGCCAGCTCCAGATGGCCAAAATGACGGCGACTAAGCCGGCAGCGACGAGAACCCAGCGCAAAAGGTACTAGGGGGTGTCCCTAGTGCGTTTCGCAGCTCACGCCGAGCACCAGCATGCCGGCGCCATGACGCTGGCCGGCATTCAGGACCACGCCGCCTTCGTCGAGAGTAAAGGTGGTATCGAGCAACTTGGTCGGGCCAGACTCGATCTCCAGCTTCATGCGGACACGGTGTTTGCCGTTGCGCATCAGATGCTCGACATAGGTCAGGGACGCCGTCTTGCCGTTGGGCAGCGTCAGCTTGCCGGTGGTGTTGGGGTGCAGCTCCAGATCTTTGAGCTCGAGGAGCTGGAAGTGTTTGTAGCCCGCAAACGCCGTCTGTAGATACGGGCGTAGCTTGTCGAGACGCGGGTCGTTTTGGCTTTTGGCCTCGTCGTGCAGGGCATGAATGATATGCACCTTGCACTTGGCGTTGGGCTCGTCGGCGAACGCGGACGCGGACAGCACGAGACCGAGTTGGGCGACGAGCAAGTGAGCAAACAACTTCATTGGTCCTCCGTGGTCCAGATGACGGTTACCTGATGTGGGCCGTCGCCGGCCGAGGCCACCGTGGCAGTGGCGCCCTCGACGTCGAGTGATTCTACATCGCAGCCGTTGGTCGGCGACTGGGACCGCAGCATCAAGAACAGCGACGCGGCTGCGGCCACGATGATGCTCCCGGTCGCCACCCAGAGGCTGGTGCGGCGACGGCGAATGGGTACGACATTGCCGCCGAGATTCTTGGCAATGCCCGACCATAGATCCACGTCGCCGGCCTCGGCCATGAGCACGCCGTCGAGCGCTGTGTGCATCTCAGCCATGACGGCGAGGCGGACCCGATCCTCGTCGGACAACGACGCCTCGAATGAAGCCCGCTCGGCCTCCGGCAACTCCCCATCGAAGTATCGCTGCAGCGCAAGATCATGGTCTTTCATGACAACCCCCTCATGCAGCCGCTCGGTAGTCGAGTAGCATTTTCTGCATCATTGTTGCTCGGAACCCTGAGAGGGTTCCGAGCCTCCCGCTTCGCTGCTCGGCACAGCCTCGCAATCGCGTTTTCATGCAGCCGCTCGGTAGTCGAGTAGCATTTTCTGCATCTTCTTCCGGGCGTGAAACAGTCTGGACATGATGGTGCCGATGGAACAGCCCACCTGGTCGGCCATCTCTTGATAGGAGAGGCCCTCGACCTCGCGCATGACCAAGACGGCGCGGTGGACCGGGGAAAGCTCGGCGAGGGCGCGCCAGATGTGGCCGCGTAGGTCTTTGTCGGTCAAGGCGCGCTCGGGGTCGAAGCCGAGCCGGTGCGGCGAGATGCCGGTGTCGTCGCTGGGCTCGTCGGCTGCGACGGCCTCGTCGAATTCGATGCGCTCGTGGCGGCGCTTGCGGAGCTGGTCGATACATAGGTTCATGACGATTCGGTAGAGCCAGGTGAAAAATTGCGCCTCACCCTCGAAGTTGACGAGGTTGCGATGGGCTTTCAAGAAGGCTTCCTGACAGACGTCTCGGGCATCATCGGGATCGTGCAGCACACCGAGCGCAACCGCGTAGGCCCGTCGCTGATGTTTGACAACCAAGGCCCGGAAGGCCTCCGTGTCACCCTTTTGGGCGGCAGCGATGAGGGCGCGTTCGTCCGCGTTCTGCGATTTTTCCGGCGCCATGGGCGGGTGCTCAGACTGCACCAGGATGGACGCTCGGCGCCAGCGGATATTCACGCTATGCTTCGTCGCAGTGTCGTCTGAACACGATCACCGGATCTGGTCCCCCACGTCGCGGGAGGGCGTCGCGTCGCCGTCGGCGGGGCGATTTTTGGCGGCCATGCAGCGGCGCATGCGTGGGGAGCTGTGGGTCCGCCTCGTCGGTGACCTGGGGGCGGTGCTGGCCGGGATTGCCCTTCTGGGCTGCCTGTCAGCTGGGTGGTTTGGCCGTTTGTCGCTGTTTGGCGCAGGCGCGGCAGCAACGGTGGCGCTGGCGGTACATGTACGCCGGTTGCGGCTGGCGCGGCGCCGGGTCTCGTCGGAGCATGCCGCCGCCCGGCTGGTGAGCCGGCTCATGCCGGGCGTGGGCGACGAGCTGTTGTCGTTGGTCGAGCTCGATGCCGGCCCGTTGCAGTCCGGGGTTTCGGCTGAGCTGGTCGAGGCCTTGCGAGACCGGGTCGGCATGCGGGTCTCGTCGCTGTTGCCGTCAAAGCTGGTGGATCTGGGCCCGGCGCGACGTCGGCTTTTGCTGCGCTGGTCGTCGGTCGCGCTGGCGACGGTGCTGGCTTGGGCGCTGTTGCCTGGCGCCCTGGCGCGTGGATGGCGGGCGCTGTGGGGTCAGGTGGGAGTGAGCTATCAGACGGCCGCGGAGCCGATCATCGGCGACGTCAAGCTGGTCCTGCATCCGCCTGCCTACACTGGCCTACCGACGCGGGAGATCGCTGGCAGCTCGGGCGAGATCTTGGCGCTGCCCGGCACGGAGGTCGACATCGAGGCCCGGGCGCTGGTGAGTGCCCGGCGCGCGGTGCTGATCTTGAAAGAGGGCGATGCGCCGGCACGAGAAGAGACCGGGGCGCTCATCCACAGCGACGGGACGACCATGGTTCGGGCCAAGCTGACGGTCAAGCGGCCAGGGTCGTGGCGGTTTGCGCTGGGCAAGACACTCGGCGCGGCGATGGAGCCCGAGGCGCATCGGATCGATCTGGAGATCGACCGGCCGCCGACGGTGGAGCTGTTTGCGCCCGAGCAGCTGGCGGAGCTGACCGAACGGCAGCGCATCGAGCTTGGCTACTCCGTCGACGACGACTATGGCCTCGGCGCGGTCGACCTGGTGTGGCGGGTGGCGGGTGAAAACGCCGACAAAGACGAAACAAAAGACGGCGCCAAAGATGCGGGCAAAGAATCTCGCCAGACTTTGCGCCCCGGCAACGCGACGCCGGCGCGGTCGACGTCGGGGACGCATATCTGGGATCTCGGCGAGCTCGGCCTCAAAAAGGGCGCCAAGGTCGCCTACTGGCTCGAGGCGCGCGACAACGACACGGTTTCTGGCCCCAAAGTCGCGCGCTCGCGGACCTACTATCTCGGGGTCGCCAATCCCAACGCCGCGCGCGAGCAGCTCGTCGCCGAGGAGCAGAAACTCCTCGAGCTGGCGCTGACCGCGCTGGCCAATCGGCTCGAGCTGACCGTCGGTGAGCCGGCTGCGACGCTCGATCAGCTGGGCATGTTGAAGGAACAGGTAGCGGGCCTCATGGGCGCGATCGACCTGGTGGTCAAGCAGACGCCGATTCCCGAGAGCAGCGCCGGCCAGAAGCCGAGTGCGACGCAGAAGGCGATTGCACCGGCCATGAAAGAGCTGGCGGCGATCCGGACGCGGCTTGGTAAGCTCGTCGACGACGAAGGCCGGGTGCAGACCGAGCTCGGCAAGCGCCGGGCGTCGCTGCGCGATGTGCGGCCGGCCATCGACGTGCATCTGCGTCAGATCGACGAGCTGGAGAAGGACACCCTGTTGCTCGACGACCTGCTTGGACGGCAGCGACTCGAGGAGCTGTTGGCGCTCACCGACGAGATGAACGCTGCGCGCGACCGGCTCAAGCAGCTGTTGGCCGAGTACAAGAAGACGCGCTCGGCGGAGACCAAGAAGGCCATCGAGCGGGAGCTCAAGGAGATCGAGCAGCGGCTGCGCGAGCTGGCGCAGAAGGCCTCGAAGCTGGCGTCGGAGATGCCGGATCAGTTCTTGAATCGGCAAGCGATGGGCAAAAACGACACCCAGGACGCGCTGTCGAAGATGCGCGAGATGCTGGAGAAGGGCGATATCGACCAGGCCATGGCCGAGCTGGAGCGGCTGTCGTCGTCGCTGGACCAGCTCAGCGCGTCGATGGAGGGGGATCTCAACGGCTATCGCGGCGAACGGTTTTCGGCCGACGAGCAGAAGCTGGCCGAGCTGGAGTCGAAGCTGGCCGACATCGAGCATGATCAGAAGAAGCTGCGCGACGAGGCGGCGGAGCTGAAGAAGCGCGCACAGGCCGAGACCGAGCGGCAGCTCAACGAGAAGGTGAAGCCGGTGCTGGAAAAGGCGCGGCAGCAGGCGGCGGAGCTGAAGAAGCGCTTGGCAGAGATCGATCCACCGTCGGTGCCGAGCTATTCGCAGGAAGATCTGACGCGTCTCCGGCAGCGTGCGGACGATCTGGATCGCAATCTCGGTGCCGGCGACATCGAGGAAGCGCGGGACATTGCGCGCTCGGTGGAGCTTGGTGCGAACAGCCTCAGCGACGATCTGAAGTCGTCGGAGATGCGGCGGCCGCGGCCGGGGACGGAGCGGGCGCGCGGCAATCTCGGCGAGGGAGCCAAGCTGGCCAAGGCGCTCGGCGCCGAGCTCGATCGGGTGATGCCGCGACCGGGGCAGCAGTTGTCGTCGGAGGAGCAGCGTCAGTTGGGTGAGATGGCCGAGCGCCAACGGGCGCTGCGTGGTCAGGCGGAAGAGCTGATGCGCCAGATGGAGCAAAAGGGATCGGGTGAGGGTGACAGGCCGCCGCCGGGTCAGTCGGCCATGAATGGGTTGAAGGGCGCCGACGAGCACATGCAGCGTGCCGAGCAAGAGATGCGCAGCCGCGATGCGCGGGACGCCGAGAGTGAGGCCAAGCAGGCGCTCGACAAGCTCGGCGAAGCGCGCCGGGATGTTCAGCGCGAGCGCCGTCCCCGCGACGAGAAACAGGGCGGCGGAATGCGCGCCGACAAAGAGCCGGTGCGCATTCCCAACGCCGAGGAATGGAAGGCACCGCGCGAGTTCCGGCAGGACCTCCTCGAGGCGATGAAGAAGGCGGCCCCGGGTGACTATCAGGATGCAGTGCGCCGCTATTATGAGGAGCTGGTGAAATGAGCCGCGCGCAGAGCGAGCGCCAGCGCGGAAGGCGAGGCGCGTCCATGAGGGTCGTACTGTTTTTTTCGTCGCTGTTGTTGTCCGTGACGGCGTACGCCAAGGGTAATTTTCAGCGCGCCTATCAGCTCATCGATCAAGACCGCGTCGAGGAAGCCGCGGCGGAGGTGGCCGAGCTGACCCGTGATCACGCGACTGAAGCCGACGTCATGTTTCTCGACGGAGAAATGCAGTTTTTGCACGGCGATTATGCGGCCGCGGCCGAGAAGCTGAAAGAAGCTGCGTTCAAATTGCCGTCGAAGAGCCATCTCGCCGAAGAAGCGCGCGAGCTGGCGGCGCTGTCGTCGTCGACGGGCGCGGCCACTAAAAGCATGACCGCCACACGCGGCAGTCATTTCGTGATTTATGCTTCGGGTCCGGATCTGTTGTTGGTGCCGTATGCCGAGGAGGCGCTGGAGCGGGCCTATGCGGCGTTGCGCGAGGATTTTGGCCACGATACCAAGGAGCCGATCCGCGTCGAGATCTTCCCCGAAGTGGCCGATCTGGCGCGAGTCTCGACGCTGACGCTCAAGGAGATCGAGACCTCGGGGACCATCGCGCTGTGTAAATACAACCGGCTGATGATCGTCTCGCCGCGGGCGCTGTTGACCGGCTATCCGTGGCTCGACACGCTGAACCACGAATACACGCATTTTGTCATCAGCAAGACCTCGCACAACGCCGTGCCCATCTGGCTGCACGAGGGCCTGGCCAAGTATGAAGAGCGTCGCTGGCGTGGGCCGGGTGGCGGCGGGTTGACGCCGAGCCTGGAGCATCTTTTGGCGACGGGGTTGGCCAAGAAGCACCTCATCACCTTCGAGGAGATGCATCCTTCGATGGCCAAGTTGCCGTCGCAGGAGGACACTGCGCTGGCGTTTGCCGAGGTGTACATGGCGGTGGAATATCTGGCCGGGCAGGTCGGCTGGGGCGGCATTCGCAAGGTGATTGCCGGCATGCGCGAGGGCAAGAGCGACGGGCAGGCGGTGGCGGCTGTCGTCGGTGGCACCTTTGCCGATTTTCAGTTGCACTGGCGAGAGTGGCTGGGCACGCGCAAGCTCAAGACCTATCCGGGCTTGTTTCCGACGGCGCTCAGGTTCCGGAAGAATCCGGGTAAGCCGGGTAAGGGAGAAGAGCTCGACGCTTCCGACATCGGGCAAGAGGCCGCGAAAAAGATGGCGCGTCTCGGCGGGCTGTTGCGTGTGCGACACCGGCTCCGCGCTGCCGCCGTCGAGTACGAGAAAGCGCAGAAGCTGCTTGGACCCGGCAATCCGCAAGTGTCGCACAAGCTCGGGCGGACCTATCTGGAGCTGGGCGAGCCGGATCGGGCGATTGCCGTCGTCGAGCCGGCGCTGGCGCAGTATCCGGAGATTTCCGGGCCGCAGGCGACGCTGGGCGAGAGTTATCTGAAGAAGGGCGACTTCGACCGCGCCGAGAAATTCTTGCTCGGAGCGCTGGCGATAAGTCCCTTCGATCCGGCGCTGCACTGTGGGCTCGAGAAGATCTATCGGCAGCGCAGCGACCCCCGCGCCGAACGAGAGGCGAAGTCCTGCAAGGAGCTGACGCCCTGAGACTCACGTTCGCGCTGATCTTGATGTTCGCCATGCCCGCTGACGCGACCAAGGTCTACTTGCGCCACGCCGCCAAGGCAGGTAGTCCGCCGCTCAGGATCATGGTGCGCAACGGCGGAAAAGAATGGGCCAACTGCGTGTTCTCGACGGAGGAGCTGGCGGAAATGGCGCCAGTGGGCTCGCGGAGCGCGTTGATCTTCGCCAGCGACGAGCCGCTTTGGGGACGCTGCTTTTTCGGCAAGGTATTGGGAGCCAACCGGCCGGGCGAGCTCTACGACGTGGTCACAGTCGACGGGCGACGGGCGTGGGAGCAGGCCTACGAAAACGCCATCCCAGCGACGGCGCTGTCGCATCTGGTGCCCTACGGCGTGGTGTTTCAAGATCTGTTTACCAAGCTGTCGCCCGGGGACCATGTGGTGCGCATCGAGGGTTTGAGGCGGGTGGGCAAGTCGATGGTGCGGATCTATGAAGGCAGCTTCACGCTGCGCCGCGTGCGGTGAGTCGGCGCCTATGGCATGCTTCCTGACCGCTCATGAGTGAAGAGACCACCGAGTCGCAGATGCTCGTCGACGCAGCCGACCCCGAGCCCGTAGTGCGGCGCGAAGACGATCTGCGCGCCGTCGAGGAGATTGCCCGGGCGCGCGCCGATATCTCCGCCGAGGTACAAAAGCGCATCGTCGGCCAGGCCGATGTCGTCGACGCGCTGCTGACGGCGCTGTTTGCGCGTGGGCATTGTCTTTTCGTCGGTGTGCCGGGCCTGGCCAAGACGTTGCTCATCTCGACGCTGGCCGAGGTGCTCGACCTCAAGTTCAACCGCATCCAGTTCACGCCGGATCTGATGCCGTCGGATATCACCGGCACCGACGTGCTCGAGGAAGATCAGGGGACGGGGCGGCGTGCGTTTCGGTTCATCCACGGGCCGCTCTTTGCCAACATCGTGCTCGCCGACGAGATCAACCGCACGCCGCCCAAGACGCAGGCGGCGCTGTTGCAGGCGATGCAGGAGCAGCGGGTGACGGCGGGCGGGCGCACGCATGCGCTCGAGGCGCCTTTTCTCGTCTTTGCCACGCAGAACCCGATCGAGCAGGAGGGCACGTATCCGTTGCCCGAGGCGCAGCTCGACAGGTTCATGTTCGAGGTCGATGTCGACTATCCGTCCAGCGACGAGGAAGTCACCATAGTCAAGCAGTCGACCAGCGCCTACAAGCCGCCTCTGAAGAAGGTGTTGTCGCCGGCGCGGATCTTGGATTTGCAAGATCTGGTGCTGCGGGTTCCCGTCGCCGATCATGTGGTGCGCTATGCCGTGGCCTTGGCGCGCGCCAGTCGGCCACCGGCGAAAAATGGGCTCGATGGCAAGGCGCTGGCCAAGGGCAAGAGCGACGGAAATGCGCTCGATTTCGTGCGCGAGTTCGTGTCGTTTGGCGCGGGGCCGCGTGCGTCGCAATACTTGATCCTGGCGGCCAAGGCACGCGCGGTGCTCGACGGGCGACCGGCCCCCACGACCGAAGATGTGCGTGCCCTGGCGCGACCGGTCTTGCAGCACCGACTGATCGTGAACTTTCACGCCGAGGCCGAGGGCGTCACCACGCACCAGTTGATCGAACGGCTCCTCGAGGTCGTCCGGCCGTAAGCCCCATGCCCTTGCTCGATCCGCATGCGCTGGCCCGACTGGAAACGCTGGAGCTGCGCGCGCGTAGCGTCGTCGAGGGCGCGCTGGCCGGCATGCATCGGTCGCCGCATCATGGTGCGGCCGTCGAGTTCGCCGAGCACAAGGAATATTCGGCCGGCGACGAGATCAAGCACATCGACTGGAAGGCGTACGGCAAGCTCGACAAATATTACGTCAAGCGCTTCGAAGAAGAGACCGAGCTCCGGGCGTATCTGTTGATCGATACGTCGTCGTCGATGGGCTATCGCGGGACATCCCTTGGACCTTCGAAGCTGGAGTACGCCGCGATGTTATCGGCGGCGCTCGGCTATCTGTTGCTGGAGCAGAAAGATCAGGTCGGCATCATCGCCTTTGCCGACACACTGCGCGGCTACTTGCCGCCGCGTGGGCGACGGGGACATCTGTTCGATCTGTTGACCACGCTCGAGGGCCTGTCGCCGTCGGGGCGCACCGATCTGGGTCGGGCGGTGACGTACCTGACCGAGGTCGCGCGGCGCCGCTCGCTGGTGGTGGTGATGTCCGATCTGCTCGAGGAGGGCCGCGATCAGCCGAGCGACGTGGTGCATCTGTTGCGCGGTCTGCGTGCCCGACGACACGACGTGGTGGTCTTTCATCTGCTCGACCACGACGAGCTGACGCTGCCGTTCGAGCAGACGGCGTGGTTCGAGTCGATGGAAGGCGGCGGTCGGGTGCTCGCCGAGCCGGAAGAAGTGCGGCGTGCCTATCTGGCCGAGATGGACAGGTTCGTGACCGGGTTTCGCAAGAACCTCGGCGAGGGTGACGTCGAGTACCATCTGGTCGACACCTCGACGCCGCCGGCCAGTGCCCTCATCGCGTTTCTCGACGGTGTGGCGCGTCGTTCGAGGCGCGGCTGATGCGTTTTTTGGCGCCAGGCTTCGTGGCCTTCACGCTGCTGGTGGGTGTGCCGCTGACCATTCATCTGGTCGGGCGCAGTCGGGCGCGACCGCGGCCATTCGCGGCTTTCGAGCTGTTGCGGCGCAGTGAGCGCAAGATCGCGCGGCGGTTGTTGCTGGAGCGCTGGCTGCTGTTGTTGTTGCGCTCGCTGGCGATCTTGGCCATTCCGCTGATCTTGGCCAAGCCGTTTCTCGAGGCCAAGAGCGATCTTCCCGTCTCGGTGGGCAAGGTGGAGAGCGCGGTGCTGATCATCGACGATTCGCTGTCGATGTCGGGGACGTCGGGCTCCGGGATCTTGCTCGACGACGCGCGCAAGAAAGCGCGGCAGATCCTCGGCGCCATGGGTGCGGAGGCCGAGCTGGCGGTGGTGACCGGATCGGTGGGCTCCATGCCGCCGGTGGCCGAGCTGACCTCCGATCGCGGTCGGCTCGAGCGTGCCCTCGACGGTGTCGCTCCGACTTATCGCGGCACCGATCTGTCGACGGCCATGAAGCGCGCCGCGCAGATCTTGCAGTCGGCCACGCGCGCCGAGCGACGGGTCTATGTGCTGTCCGATCTGGCCGCGCATGGCTTCGACGCCGACCCGCCGTGGGCAGCTGGCGCTGGACCGGAGCTGGTCCTGGTTCCCGTCGGTGACGCGCGGCGACGCAATCGCGCAGTGATCGATCTGCACGTCGAGCCGGCGCCGCAAGTGGGCCCGCGCAGTGTGGCGATCACGGTGGAGGTCGCGTCGTATGGCGCGGCGGTCAAAGATCTGCCGATCACCTTGCGCGTCGATGGACGGCCAGTCACCAAAGGTCTCGTCGATGTGCCCGCCGATGGCAAAGCGCAAAAGCGTTTCGTGCACAGTTTTCCGCCCGGTGCCTCCGAAGACCTGACCCATGAGCTGGTGGCCGAGCTTGGCCCAGACAGCGACGACGATCTGCCCGCCGACGATCGCCGCTTTGCGCGCTGGGAGACGCGGCGACGGCTGCAGATCCTGGTCGTCGACGGCGATCCACGCACCGTCCGTCGCGAGGACGAGGTCTTCTATCTGGAGACGGCCCTGCGCCCGACGAGCGGCAAGGACTCCGATCTCGACGTCCGCGTGGTCGGGGTCGACGAGCTCGACGCACAGAAGCTGGGAACCGTCGACGTGGTGCTGCTATGCAACGTGAAGACGCCGACCAACGCCGCGGCGTTGCGCGAGCTGGTCAAGCGCGGCGGCGGGCTGTTCTTCTCGATGGGCGACAATGTCGACGCCGATGCCTGGAACGAGACGCTCGGTGATCTGTTGCCGCAACCGCTGCAGTCGGCGCGCACCGTCGGTGCTGCACGTCCACGTCAGGATGGCGAGCGGACCGAGACCGGCCAGGGCGAGCACCTCGACAAGCTCTCCGACGCGGCCAAGGCGCATCCAGCGCTGGCCTCTTTGTTGAGTGGCAGTGATCCGGAAGAGCCGTTTCGCGCCGCGCGTTTCGACCGCTACATGCTGGTACGTCCGGTCGCTGACGAAGGCGGTGGACGCGAGGTGCTGTTGCGTTATGAAGGCGGCGCGCCCGCGCTGTTGTTGCGGCAAGTGGGTCTGGGACGGGTGGCGCTGTTGACGACCACCGTCGACCGCGCCTGGACCGATCTGCCGATCCAGCCGGTGTTCCTGCCGCTCATGCGCGAGCTGGTGCGACATCTATCGCGGGCAGGGGGACGGCGCGACAGCGCGGCCTTGCTCGTCGACGAGCGGCGCGAAATCACACTCGGCGACGGTGCCGCCCGCGCCGAAGTGGCATTGCCGTCGGGAGAAGTGCGGCTCTTTGGGCGCGATCGGGTCGCCTCTCGTCGCGAGCTCGGCTTCACCGAGACGGCGCTGCCAGGCTTCTATCGCGTCTCACTCGCCAACGGCGAACGCGACGCCGCCGAGCCCCGCGCGTCGCTGAGCTTCTTGGTCAACCTCGACGCCAAAGAATCCGACCCACGCCGGTTGGATGCCAATCGCCAAAAACGCCTTGTCGAAGGCGGCGGCGCCAAACCCGGCTCGGCCGCCACACCGACGAGAAGAATCGAGCTCTGGCACCTGCTCGGCGCCCTTCTACTCGCCTTTCTGGCCGGCGAATCGATCTTGCTAGCGCTGCGAAGGCGCCGGTAACAACAGGTCGCGACAGAGGCTTCAGTTTTTCGGCTGGGCTTTTTTGCGGGCGCGCTCGAGGACTGCGCGCAGGTACGCTTCGGTCTCGGCGGGGAGCCGGTCCTCGGTCTCGAAGACGACTGCTGCCGGGTATTGTCCCGATGGAGTGCGTGGACCGGCGGCACTCGTCACTGCGCCGGGCTGCGCTGCGAAGGGCTGGCTCGAGGCGCGCGGACGCGGAAATGGCAGCACGCGCGCGTTGCGCGGGATGGGCGGCGGGTTCGGCGTGCGGACCAGCGTGCTGCGTGGCTTGCCGAGGACCAGGTTCACCGGGAGCTGCCAGGCTTCCCAGCCGTCGAGAAACGGCAGCGGCAAGAGGTTGATGCCCATGATAATGAGATTGTATTGCAAGAGCGTCACGAGGAGCTCGTTGAAAAAATGCGACTCGGGATGGCCGGCCAGCGCCAGCCAACCACGCGCGGCGCCGTAGAGAAGCCCCTGGGCGAGCACACCGCCCCAGGCGATGACTGAGCGGGCAGTGGAGCTTGGACGACCGGAGTAGCGGCAGACACCACCGATGCCGTGGACCTCGATCGACTCCAGTGTGAGGCCGTAGGCACGCACCAACACCGCATGCCCCACCTCGTGGAGGAGAATGAGGATGAAGAATCCCAACCAGGCACCTGGACGGAGCCCCATCAAGATCGCAGCACCGACGGGAAGAGACCAGTGAAGCTTGAAAGGGACACCGCGCCAGCGCCACAGAATCAACGAGCCGCGGTCGAACACAGCTTCAGTGTAGCGCAGACAATTGGGACACGCCGGTGGTTTGTGACCGCCACAATGTTGGCGGTTGCGACGGCAGGCGACGTGTGGTCGTGAGTGGGAGCTTTTACATCCAGCCGTAGCGGGCGGCGGTGCCGAGCTCTTCTTCGATGCGAAGAAGGCGGTTGTATTTGGCGACGCGCTCGGAGCGGGCGGGGGCGCCCGTTTTGATGAAGCCACAGCCGGTGGCGACGGCGAGGTCGGCGATGAAGGTGTCCTCGGTCTCGCCCGAGCGATGCGAGACCACCGAGCGCCAGCCGGCCGAAGCGGCGAGCTGCATGGTCATCAGCGTCTCGGTCAGGGTGCCAATCTGATTGAGCTTGATGAGGATGGCGTTGGCGGCTTTCTCTTTGATGCCGCGTTCGAGGAACTTCACGTTGGTGACGAAGAGGTCGTCACCAACGAGGCGGGTCTTGTCGCCAAGGGTCTTGGTGAGGAGCGCCCAGCCTTCCCAGTCGTTCTCGGCGAGGCCGTCCTCGACGGAGACGATGGGATATTTGTCGACCCAGCGACGCCAGAACTCGACCATCTCTGCCGAGCTGCGCTTGGAGCTGTCGCTCTTGCCGAAGACGTAGAGGCCTTCTTGCGCGACGTAGAACTCGCTGGCGGCCGGATCGAGCGCAAGGGCGACGTCTTTGCCAGGCTTGTAACCGGCTTTTTCGATGGCCTCCAAGATGACCTCGACGGCTTCTTCGTTCGACTTCAGCGACGGGGCGAAGCCGCCTTCGTCGCCGACTGCCGTCGAATAGCCCTTGGCGTGCAGGATGCCCTTGAGCGCCTGGTAGATCTCCGCGCCCCAGCGTAGGCCCTTCTTGAAACTGGGCGCACCGACGGGGAGAATCATGAACTCTTGCAGGTCGACGTTGTTGTCGGCGTGGCGGCCGCCGTTGAGAATGTTGAGCATGGGGATGGGTAGGCGCGTGGCACCGACGCCGCCGAGATAGCGGTAGAGCGGCAGGCCGGTCTCGTGTGCCGCGGCGCGGGTGACGGCGAGGGAGACGCCGAGGAGCGCGTTGGCGCCGAGCTTGCCTTTGTTCTCGGTGCCGTCGAGGGCGACCAAGGTCGCGTCGAGCTCGGCCTGGTGTGAGGCTTCGAGGCCGACGATCTCCTCGGCGATGAGGGTGTTGACGTGGCCGACGGCTTTCTTGACGCCTTTGCCGTGGTAGCGCGCTTTGTCGCCGTCGCGGAGCTCGACGGCTTCGTGCTCGCCGGTGCTGGCGCCCGACGGGACAGCCGCGACGCCCTCGGCGCCGGAGGCGAGATGGACCTCGACTTCGACGGTGGGGTTGCCTCGGGAGTCGAGGATCTCGCGGGCGTGGACGGCGACGATCTCGGACATGGCGATTGATCTCCTTGTGTTGCGGATGTTGCGACGAGCGCACTTTGGCAGTCGACGTATGGCGTGGTCAAGCGTGGGTATTGACACTCCGCAATCGATGAATATGTTGCTTTCACAGTTCACTCACGGGCGAAAAGCCCAGTACCTATAGGAGGTTATCATGCTCGTTCGCTGGACTCCATTCTCTGATGTCGCACGCCTTCACGCTGCTCGCTCCGCCGCCTTTTTCGAGCCGACGCCCGCTCGATCGGAGAGCTACGCCTGGCATCCCGCTTTCGACGTGGTCGAGGCGGAAGACAAGATCACCCTCACGGCCGACGTACCCGGCCTCAAGCAGGACGAGCTCGATATTCACGTCGAGCAGGACGTTCTCACCATCAAGGGTGAGCGCAAGCTAGAGCGCACCGCGGGCGGCGAGCTTTATCGCCGTTATGAACGGGCGTCTGGGAAGTTCGAGCGAGGATTTCGGCTTGCACCGACGGTAGATGCGACCGCGATTCAGGCCGAGCTAAAGGAAGGCGTGCTGACGCTGACGTTGCCGAAGAAAGCCGAAGCGCAGCCGCGTCAGATCAAGGTGTCGGTGAAGAGCTAAGCTCCGATCCATGCCTTGACGGCGGTGGTGACCGCGCCTGGTGTGAAGCCGAATTTCTCGGCCAGCACCGGCGCGGGAGCCGACGCGCCAAAGTGATCGATTGCGATATTGAGGCCGTCGGTGCCCGTCAGAGCAGGCCACGAACCCGTGCGGCCGGCTTCGATGGACACCCGACGGCCTTCTTTTGGTAGGACGCTGGCACGATAGGTTGCGTCCTGGCGGGCGAAGACCTCGCGACACGGCAGGCTGACCACGCGGACCCGGCGGCCTTCAGCGACGAGCGCTTTGGCGGCGCTGACGGCGAGTCCGACCTCGCTGCCGGTGGCGAGAAAGACGATTTCGGGCGCGCCGCCGGTCTCTTTGACGACGATGTAGCCGCCCTTGAGGACATCGTCGGTGTTGGCCGGTGCTGGGAGCTCGTCGACTTTTTGCCGAGAGAGAATCAGCTCCGATGGGCCGTCTTTGCGGGTGAGTGCACCGGCCCAGGCGGCGGCACATTCGAGCGCGCTGGCTGGACGCCAGACGTCGACGTTGGGGATGAGTCGTAGCGCTTCGACATGCTCGACAGGCTGGTGCGTCGGGCCGTCCTCGCCGAGAAAGACCGAGTCGTGGGTGAAGACGTGGATGACCGGCAAGTGGGTCAACCCGGCCAGCCGAACCGCCGGGCGCATGTAGTCACTGAAGGTGAGGAAGGTCGCGGTGAAGGGAAGGAAGTGACCATAGGCGAACATGCCGTTGGCCATGGCGCCCATGGCGTGCTCGCGGATGCCGAAGCGCAAGTTGCGGCCGGCGAACTGGCCGCGCTGCACCTTGGCCGAGTCCTTGATGGGTGTCTTGGTCGAGCCGCCGAGATCGGCATCGCCGCCTACCAGCGACGGGACGAGCTCCGTGGCGCGCTGCTCGATGATGCCGGCGAGCGATCGGGTCGCGTCGGTCTTGGCCGGCATGGCCTTTTGCAACTGCGCATAGAGATCGGCCGGCACCCGACGCTCGGTGGTGGCCACGTACATCTTGGACTCCGTCGGGTGCGCCTCGAGCCAGCTGCGCTCGTGATCTTTCCAGGCGGCGTGGACCGCGGCGAGCTCGTCGGCGCGTGACTTCCAGAGGGCGCGGACCTCGGCGGGGACGAAGAAGGTCTCGTCGGGCCAGTTGTGCAGCTTGCGGGTCGCGGCCATTTCCTCGGGGCCGAGCGGCTCGCCGTGGACTTTGTGCGTGTCGTGCTTGGTGGCGGCGCCGTTGCCGATGATGGTGCGCGCCAGGATGAGCATGGGCCGCTCGTGCTCGGCGATGGCGGCGTCGAACGCCGCGGTGATCTGCGCGTGATCGTGGCCATCGATGTGCAGGATGCGCCAGCCGTAGGCTTCGAAGCGCTTGCCGACGTCCTCGTCCATCGACTCGTCGAGCTTACCGTCGAGCGTGATCTTGTTGTCGTCGTAGATGTAGGTCAGGTTGCCGAGGCCGAGGTGGCCGGCGATCGAGGCGGCTTCGTGGCTGATGCCCTCCATCATGTCACCGTCGGAGACGATGCCCCAGACGCGGTGATTGTAGAGGCCGGGGTAGCGGGCATCGGCCATCTTGGCGGCGAGCGCGAGACCGACGCCGTTGGCGAAGCCTTGGCCGAGTGGGCCAGTCGTGACCTCGACGCCGGCGGTCATGTGCGCCTCGGGGTGACCGGGCGTGCGCGAGCCCCACTGACGGAATTGTTTGAGCTGTTCGAGCGGCAGGTCGTAGCCCGACAGGTGTAGCAACGAATAGATCAACATCGAGCCATGCCCGGCGGAGAGCACGAAGCGATCGCGATCGCCCCAGTGCGGGTCGGCCGGATCATGCTTCAAGTAGCGCGACCACAAGATGAAGGCGTAGTCCGCGGCGCCCATGGGCAAGCCGGGATGCCCGCTCTTGGCGGCTTCCACGCCGTCGATGGCGAGGAACTTGAGGGTGTTGACGGCGAGGCGGCTCAGCTCCGGACTGGTGGTGGAATCCGACATGGCTGAGGATGATACAGGACTCGGCGCGAGATAGGTCAAGGAGGGTCAGGGCTTGCTCAGCCGGGTGACGCCGGCGGGATCCCAGGTCCAGGTGGGGTCGTCGTTGAGCATCTCGACCTCGAGGCGGATGCGGCTTTGCTCCGCGGGTAGCTCGACGCGGGCGGACAAAGGCGCGAAGCTGGAGAGCTGGTGCCAGACAAGAATATCGTCGACGAAGAGGCGACGCTCGATGCGCTGGGGGCGCGTTTCGGCGGCCGCCTCGACGAGCAGCGATGGGAGGTGCTCGCTGGTGACGCAGTCGACGCGGACCTGGTCGCCGTGGGTCGGGTTGTTGTGGTTCAGCTTGACCACGAGCTGGTTGGCGTCGAAATCGGTGAGGCGGCCTTGATCGATCTGGCAACGGAGTGGGCCGAGGGGAACGCGGTAGATGAGCTGGATGTCGGCTTCGTCCTGGCGCAACACGAAGCCGGCGGCCTCGCTGCCAAGCCAGGTGAGGCCACCGACGACCGCGGTGCAGGCGAGCAAGAGTGTCCCTGCGCGGCGGCGGTTGCCGCGGTCGAGATCTTCGAGAGCGACTGCAATGGTCAAAAGCTCGAGCGCCCAGACCACGACAAAGAAGCGGCTTTGGGTGACGAGGACCGTGTGAACCCCGATCTTGAGGAGCGTGGCGGCGGCGAGGATGATCACCACGCGACGACGGCGGGCGAAGATCACTGCGGCCAAGAAGGCGCCGTTGCAGAGGATGGTGGGGACGTCGACGATCGGGCTCATCAGCGACGAGAAACGGGCGGCGGCGGCTTTTTGCTCTACGGGTAGGATGCCGTCGGCGGTGAGGCTCCAGTGAAGCAGTCTGTCGGGGAGACTCCAGCTGCGCACGAACGACCCCAAGATGCGCGCCAGGTGATGGCTGGGGCGACGAGCGAGCTCAGCGACGGCGAGATGGAGTTTTTGGCGATCAGAGCGTGGTGTTTCTGCAACGGACGTGACAAAGACCGCCGGGCTGCGCCATTCGCCGCCGACATCTGGAACGGTGGTGCCGAGAAAGGCGTCGCCGAAGTGCTCGGTAGAGACGGCGGCGCGACCGGTGGCCAGGTAGCGCTGGGTGGCGATGAGGCCGAAGAGGGCCGCAGCGACGAGGGCGAGCGGCAGAAGATCGCGCCGACGTCTCAGGCCGGCAGTGAGAACGAGCGGCAACAGCGCCAGCCACATTTCCTGACGCACATAGCCGGCGAGGATCCACAAGACCGCCGCCACGATGGGATGAGCACGCTCGCCTTTGATGGACCTGACGGCCAACGATGCCAGCGCCACCGACGGCAGCAAGACCCAGTTGTCCTGCGCGACCACGCCCGAAAACAGAATGTGGGCCGGCCACAGTGCGAGCAGCAGACCGATGAAGACGCGCACACGGAAAGAGACCACATCGCGCCACATGAGAAACGGCAGCAGCGGCACCAGGGCCGTCATGGTCATGGTCGCGAGGCGCGCAACGACTCCTGCATCAGCGGAAAATCCGAGCTTGAAGATCAGGGCCAGCAACGTGGGCGTGCCCGCGTTGAACGAATGCCAGGCGTCGTCCGGGCTGGCGAGTCCGTGATCTTTGAGGGTCACGGCGAGGTCGACCAGGGCGGCGAAGTCGCTGACTGGCCGGGTTGGAAACTGCGACACCAAAGCCAGACGCACGCCCAGCGACGTGAGAAAAAGGCCGAGGGCCCAGACGAGCTCCCGTCGCAGCGACGGCTTCACGGCCATACCTTAGCTCAGGCATCCCGAATCGGAGTTTGCGAATCGTAGGAAGATGCGATGGATTGCGGTGCGGACAGTGGTTGCGCTCTTGTTTTGGCTGTCGGGTTGCAAGCAGGGGCGTAACGAGCGCTGTCAGCTCAACAGCGACTGCATCAACGGGCTGGTGTGCGTGCTCGGCGGCGCTAGCTGTGCGGTGGGCGGGCTGTGTCAGTTTCCGGACGATACCGATCGGGGCTGTCGGGAGACGACCGATTGTCCGGCCGGGCTCGTGTGTCAGCGCTCGACGCTGTGCTCCGATCAGGGACGCAGCATTTGCGTGATGTTGCCGGATCTGTCGGTGGCGTTGTCGGATCTGTCGTCTGATCTGACGACCGCGCCGAGTGACGGTGGCAACGACTAGGCTGGAACGACCAGCTGGACAAGCGTGGGATCGGGGACCGCGACGGGCTGCGGAGCTGCGCTGGTGACGGGGGTGACCTTGGCGAACTGGGTGCGGGTGCGATCCCAGTTGGCCAACAGCGTGCGGGCGCGCGCGCTGTTGGTGAGGTGGTGATGCTCGGCGATGAGCGCGTGCAGGGTGGCGAGCTCGTCGGTGGTGGGGACGGCGAGGCAGACGCTCTCTTTGTGGAGGAGGCTGTCGGCGGTTTCGGCCTCGTCGTGGACGAAGACCATGCCGCCGGTCATGCCCGAGCCGAGGACGGGGCCGACGGTGCCGAGGACCACGCCGATGCCGCCGGTCATGTATTCGAAGGCGTATTTGCCGGCGCCTTCGCAGACGATGACTGCGCCGGAGTTGCGGACACCGACGCGCTGGCCACAGCCACCGTCGACGAAGAGACGGCCGCCGGTGGCGCCGTAGCAGGCGTTGTTGCCGATGACCGAGATGCGCGAGTCGGGAGCGGCGCCAGCGGGTGCGCGGACCACGAGGGTGCCGCCAGACATGGCGGCGGCGACGGAATCGTTGGCCCAGCCAGTGAGCTCGAGCGTCATGCCGTCGACGAGACCGAAGCCGAGGGCCTGGCCGGCGTAGCCATGGAAACGCAGCGTGACTGGCGGCAAGGTCGACTGTTCTTCGGCCGGAGTCTGCAGTGATCGCGCGCCGGCCAGGGTCGCAGCGACGGCGCGGTCGGCGGTGGTGATGGCCATCTCGACGTTCTGGGCTGCCTGGCAGATCCTGGTGTTGAAGTCTGAGCTGGCGTTCACGGGCAGCGTGAAAAGTGGCCGGCCGCCGCGACGGGGGCTGCCGACTGCGGAGTAAGGATCGACCAAAAGCTCCGACAGATCGACTTTGTCGACGCGAGGATTTCCCGACGCCACTTGCTCCAACAGATCGACGCGACCGACGAGCTCTTCGGGTCGCGACAGGCCGAGGCGCGCCAAGATGCCGCGCACTTCGGCGGCCAGCGCCAACAGATAACGCTTCACGCCGGCGAGCGCGTCGATGTAACGCATCTCCTCCAGATCGGGCAGTGCATCATCGCTGGCGCGACCTTTTTTCTCGGTCATGAGGCGGCGCGCGGTGAGGTCCGACTGGGTGGTGATGCCGGCCGGGCAATTGCCCTTGCTGCAGCCGTGACAGAAGATGCATTGCTCGGCGATCATGAGCGCGGTGCCGAGTGAGACTTCGTCGGCGCCGAGGGCGAGAACGATGGTCACGTCGGTGCCGGTCTTGATGCCGCCGTCGGCGCGGATGCGGACCTGATCGCGGATGCCGTTCAAGACCAAGGCTTGATGCGTCTCGGCCAGCGCGCGCTCGAGGGGCAGCCCGGCGTGCTCGATGCTCGACGACGACGCGGCGCCAGTGCCGCCTTCGAAGCCGCTCACGTCGATGATGTCGGCGCCGGCCTTGGCGATACCGACGGCGATGGTGCCGATGTCGGTGACGGCGGGGATCTTGACCGAGACGCGCGCGGTCGGGTTGACCTGCTTCAAGTTGTAGACGAGCTGGGCCAGATCTTCGATGGAATAGATGTCGTGATGCGGCGGCGGCGAGATGAGGGTGACGCCGACCTGCGTGCGGCGGATGCGGGCGATCTCCTCGGTCACCTTGGCGCCCGGCAACATGCCGCCCTCGCCGGGCTTGGCGCCTTGGCCGATCTTGATGGAGATCTCGTCGGCGTTGGCCAGATAGCGGGCCTCGACGCCGAAGCGGCCGGAGCCGACCTGGCGGATGCGGCTGCGGTCGCCGGCCCATGGGCCGTTTTTGTCGCGGCGTGGATCTTCGCCGCCTTCGCCGCAGTTGGAGTAGGCGTCGAATGAGTTGAAGGCGGAGGCGATGGCGCGATGCGCGGTGCGGTGGAGTGCGCCGTGCGACATGGCCGCGCCGCGGAAACAGGAGCGGATGATCTCCTCGGGTGTCGCGCCACCGTCGGTGGTGGTGGCGGCTAGCTCGGTGGTCGTCTTCCAGCGCAGCAGATCGCGCAGGTAGACGGGCGGCGTGTCGCGGACGAGACGCAAGAAGCGCTCGAAGGCGCCGTCGTTGCCGCGTGCGGTCTCTTGCAGCTCTTGCCAGACTTCTTTGCGGTAGACGTTGACCTCGGACTCGCGATGCGGTGAGCCGCCGAGGTTGGAGCGGTAGACCAGATCGTCGTAGAGATCGTCGAGGTCGACGCCGCCGATGCGCGACTGGATGCCGGGCAAATAATGGTCGACCAGCGTCGGAGAGACGCCCACGGCTTCGAAGAGCCGGGAGCCACGGTAGCCGTCGAGGGTGACGATGCCCATCTTGGACATCACGCGGCGCAGGGTGACGTCGAGTGCCTCGATGAGATTGCGCTCGCCGGCCGGATCACTTTCGGCGACCTCGAGAAACAGATACGGAAAGATGGCGTCGGCGCCGTTGGCGATGAGCAGCGCGGCGTCGTGGCCTTCTTGGATGTCGCCGGTCTCGACGACGATACTGAGCGCGCGACGGACGCCACTTTCGGTGAGCTCGTTGTGCAGTGCAGCGACGAGGAGCAGCATGGGGACCGGCAGACGACGCGGGCCCGTATCCGTGCCGGGTTTGCCGACCAATGTCGCGCGGCGATCGGACAAGAGCGCAATGCCGGCCGAGCCGGTGCGGGCGGCTTTGACCGCTTCGCGCACCAATTCGCCGATGCGGCGGGCGATGGTCTTGGGGTCGGCGTCGGCCGGCTCTTCGAAGGTGGCGTCGAGCGGGAGAGACTGCGCTTCGGGCAGATCGCGGATGCGTGCCCATTGATCAGCGACGAGAAACGGCCCATCGAGCTTCACTTGCGGGCGCGGCGCGTAATCCGGTCGCGCCTCGTGCACCGACGGATTTTTGCCGAGATACACGGTCAGATCGAAGGCCGAGCCTTCGCGCAGCGGATCGATGGGCGGGTTGGTGACGACAGCGACGATCTGCTTGAAATATTTGGCCAGCGGCGGCCGTGCCGGCGAGAAAACCGCAAGAGGCCGATCGAAGCCCATGGACGTGATCGGCTCTTTGCCGTTTTCGGCCATGTATTTCACGGTGCGGACGCGCTCTTGGCTCCAGCCGAAGAGGTTGAGGTGGCGCTTGTCGGGACGCGCGCCTTTGCCAGCAGCGACGCGCTGCAAGGGCGGCATGGGGATGATCAGCGACTCGGCCAGCTCCTGGAAGTTGATGCTGGACCGGGCCACGACTTCATTGATGAGCTGGCGTGGATGGATGAACCGACGGGCGACGAGGTCGACGCAGATGCCTTCGCCAGGATCGAGCTGGCCGGTCTCGACGATGTCCTCGGCCGGGACGGTGATGGCGCCGAGCTCGGAGCCGATGAGCACCCGTTTTTGCCGGGTGACCATCCAGCGCAGTGGGCGCAGGCCAAGACGGTCCAGCATGGCCACGAGATATTTGCCGTCGCTGGCCACGACCGCGGCTGGACCTTCCCAGGCGCCGAGGGTGCCGAGCGCGCGCTGCACGCCTTGGTAAAAACGTACGACCTCCGGCGTCGGCGACGGCAGATCCGCCCAGGCGAGAGGCATGAGCCGACAGAGCGCCTCGGGCAGAGGGACGCCAAACGTGGCGAAGAGCTCGATCACCCGATCGAGATCGGCCGAGTCGGAGCCCTGCGGCATCAGAATGCCGTCGCGGCTGAGCTCGACCTCCAGGTTGCGGACGGCGTGGCGGTTGGCTTTGATCGTATTGATTTCGCCGTTGTGACACATGGTGCGAAAGCACTGCGCCAGGTACCAATTCGAGAACGTATTGGTCGAATAGCGACGGTGAAAGACGGCCCACTCGGCCTTGAGCTCGGGGTCGACGAGATCGGGATAATAGCGGCGTAGCTGCTCGCCGGTGGCCAAGGCCTTGTAGACCAGCGTCGACGGCGACAGCGACGGGATATAGAGATCGCGGAACCAGCGCTCGATCTGGTGTTTGACCTCGTAGAGCGCGCGCGGCAGATCTTCGTCGGGGACCATGCCTTCGCCGATGAGAAGATGCCAGACGTCGCGGCGCGAGGTGTGGGCGCGGGCGCCGACGGCCGATTCGTCGACGGGAACACGACGCCAGCCGAGCGGCTGGAGGCCTCGACGGCGCAGGGTGGCATCGATCTCGTGCTGCCAGCCGAGCAGGTTCGATTCTTCGCCGAGCGGAAAGAAGATCACGCCGACCGTCAGCCGATGTCCCTCGGGCAGACGGCGGCCAGGCGTGATGAAGCGACGGAAAAACGCCTGATCGGTGCCGATGAGCAAGCCCGCGCCGTCGCCAGTGTCTTCGATGACGCCGCCGCGGTGCTCCATGCAGCCGAGGCCGGTGAGCGCCAGCTCGATGACCTCGTGCGACGCGGTCTCCAAGTCGACGACGGCGCCGACGCCGCAGCCTCCCCGTCCCGGGTGGTCGACAAAGCGCTGCAGCAAATTCTGCTCTCGGCTTTTCACATCCACCTCGTCAGAATGACGCATCGCGCAAACCGATGCCAGCGTGTTTGACGTTGCCGCCGCTGTTGGGTAGGGTGCGCGTCCCATGGCTGACGACAACGACTCTCGGAAACCGACTCCGTTTCAGCTTTGGTTCGAAGAAGCCTGGCACGGCTGGCTCCGCATCGTGGCCATCATGTTGGCGCTGGCGGCGGCGTATCTCTCGTACAAATACGATTTGGTGTCGGAAGGCTATGCCGGCCTGGTGGTGGTCTCGGCGGTGTTGCTGGGATCGTTGTATCTGGCGGCGGGCCTGTTGTGGCCGCGTGTCAAGGAGCGTTCGCCGACGCTGAAGGGCGCGTTCGTCATCATGTGCATCGGCTGGGGCCTGGGGACGGTCTACCCCTGCGTGCATGCGGTGTGGCCGGGGAAAGCCGTCGCCGAGATCCAGCTGCGCTCGGGCTTGTTGACCAATGTGGCGACGCCCGGTGTCTCGGGGCCGTTCGAGGTCACAGTGTCAGGGCATTTCAAGTCGGCCGGATTTTCCGAGGCGGAGGCGTCGTACAACATCGACGCAGTCTCCGACGACGACAAAGAGTCGTTCAGCGGCACACTCAAACGCACCGTGATGCAGTTGCGTACCAGCCGTCGCGGCGGCTCGACGACGTCGCTGGCCGAGCGCACCGAGAATACCCATCGACTGGGCAAAGTGCATGGCAAATCGATCACCTTCTCGACGGAGTCGCTCGACCAGCAGCTCGGCGAGGATGGCCTCCGGCTGAGCCTGCGTCAGGCGGGCCCGCCGCCGTGGTTGTTTCTGGGGCTGGCGATCCTCGGCTTGCTGCTGGCGCTCGGGATCGACGTGAAAATGTATCAGCCCAAGGCGCCGACCTATCTGACGGTGGCTTCAGCGACGGCGCTGGTGTTCTCGATCATGTTGCCGCAGAACGCGACGCCGCATGCGTTGGTGCGGCCTGCCGTCGAGGCGCTGGTGATTGGCCTGGTGATCGGCGGCTTTGGCGGCTGGCTGGTGTTCCAGGTGGCGCGCCTGGCGACGGGCAAAAAGAGGAAGTAGTTGCTGGCGCTGGTCATGCGGCGTGACGCATAGGTGTCACATTGCGGTTGGCGGCTTCGTGGTACCGATGGGATATGTGGCGATTGTTCGTGGTGTTGTTGGCGGGGTGTGGTGCTGCCGACGTGGGGCCGCGATCGACCCTGACCAGCGACGAGGCAGCGGCGGCGCGGACGGCGTGTAGCTTCACAGCGGGCACGCTGCCGGGGCTGTCGCTGGCCAAAGACGCGCCGCTCGGCGCCCAGCTGCCGATCGACACCTTGGTCATCATCATGATGGAGAACCGCTCGTTCGATCACTTGCTCGGCGGCCTACAGCGCCTCCAGCCCGACGCCGATGTCGCCGCGTCCGACGTGTTCAACCTCGACGCCGACGGCTCCAAAGTGCAGCGGTTCCATCAGTCGGACTACTGCTTCGACGATCCCGATCACGGCTGGAACGAGGTCCACAAGCAGTGGAACAACGGCGCCATGGACGGCTTCGTGACCGTCAACAACGCTGACGGCGGCAAGATCACCGACGGCAAACGGGCGATGGGCTATTACGACGAGACCGACCTGCCGTATCTGCACGCGCTGGCGAGCACGTTTGCCGTCGCTGACCGCAGCTTCTGCTCGCTGCTAGGGCCGACCTTTCCCAACCGCGCCTATATGCAGGGCGCCAGCTCGTTCGGCTTTGTCGGCGGCGTGCTCATCGGCGATCCCCAGCTCAATATCGTCGAGACCATGGAAACGGCCAAGGTCACCTGGCACGACTACTATGCCAGCCTGCCGACGCTGGCGACGTTCGTCGACTCCTACGCGCACCACACCGACAACACCGGACCCTTCGACGTCTTCTACGACGACGTCGCCGCCGGCAAGCTGGCGCAGGTGAACTGGGTCGACCCCGAGCTCGGGGACGCCTACGGCGCCGTGCGCAACGACTTTCATCCGCCCGGCATTCCGCAGCTCGGCGACCAGTTTTTGGAGAAGACGATCAACGCGCTCATCAAGAGTCCGCAGTGGCCGCACATGGCCATCATCATCACCTTCGACGAGCACGGCGGGCTGTACGATCATGTGCCGCCACCGACGGCGTGTGCGCCGGATGGCATTGCGCCTGTCATTGGCGCGAATGATGTCCAGGGCAAGTTCGACCGGCTGGGGATGCGGGTGCCGACGATCATCGTGTCGCCCTATGCCAAGCCACACTACGTGTCGCATCACACGTACGACCACACCTCGATCCTCAAGCTCATCGAGAGTCGCTTCAAGCTGCCGGCGATGACGGCGCGCGACGCCAATGCCGAGCCGTTCTACGACCTGTTCGACTTCGACCATCCGGCGCTGTTGCATCCGCCGGCACTGCCGACCGTGACCATCGACGCCGTCAAGCAGGCCGACTGCGATCGGCGTTTTCCCAAGCCTTAGCTAAACTGCGATGGCCTCGTCGGTGAACAAGGGGGCGAGGCCGCCGCCGCCGAGGATGTTGACGATGCGGCTGGCTGAGGCACGGACCACGCCGCCCGTCGGTGCGGGCGCGTCGCCGAGGTTGGTGTAGGCCGACAGGTCGAGGTACAGCTCGACGGAGCGGACGGCGTCGGCATCGACGCGCAGATGACGCTGGGGGCGGGCGTGGACCAGCTCTTGGACGACCCAGGCATCGGATGCAGCGACGGCGTGGTCGACCAGATCGGCCCAACGGATCTGGCCGGTGTGCCCAAGCCCGGGACCGACGACGCTGCGCAGGCGGGCCTGGGTCCCGTCATCGTCGAGATCGGCGCCGAGAAAGACGCTCTTGCCGCCGTAGTCCCAGCTGCGTTTGAGCACCAGTCGACGACCCTCGATGCGGGCCCAGGCGGCGAGATCGGCGATGGGTTTGTGATCGGGACCCGTGGACGGTCCGGTGCCCAGCACGCGGGTCCAGGGGACGGTGCGACGGACGGCGGCGATGATCTCGTCGCTGAGACCCATGGTTGCCTGCGGCTCGGCAGCGGCTTCGGACAACAGGGCCAGCGTGCCTTTGACCTCGAGGTGGCTGGCGATGGGGTTGAAAATTCGGTGGCGGCGCGGCTCGAGGAGCATGCGGGCGAAGTCGGATGTCGGGTCGAGCCGGCGGGCGAAGATGTGACGGTAGAACAGATCGGGCTTGCGACCGTGGACGGTTGCGCCGTCGCTGCCGAGCTTGATCTCGTCCGGCGTCACCACCTCGACGCGATGGCCGAGCGTGGTCCAGCGACGCACATAGTGGTCGAGCTCGCCGCGCTGCGCATCACCGGCGCGGGCGACGATCACGAGGTCGAGCGACGCGCCCTGGCGACCGCCGGCATGGCGATGATGGGCTACCAGCGACGCCAAGAGCTCGTCGGTGTTGCGGCCGTTTTTGGCGAGGATTCGATCAACGTCGGCATCGCCGAGCTGCTTGACCGTGCGCAGCCAAGCCTCGGCCACCGAGTCGGAGTAGCCTTGCATGGCGGGGATGGTGGCGTTCATCTCGAGCGCGCGCGGTTGGCCGCTCTCGTCGAGGAGATAGTCGACGCGCGCGGTGGCCAGCTGTTCGGCGTCGCGATAGGTCTGGCGCAGGCCGGCGGCTTCGAGCTCGCTGAAGTCGCCGAACAGACGGGCGACTAGGTTGCCCAGATCGTTCGGCTGTTCCATCAACTGGCGGGTCACGCGACACAGGCCGTCGAGAAGCAGACGCGCGTCGTGACTGGCCTGAACGAGGAGCGCCTTGGGTACGATCACCGGTGACAGCAAAACCGGGATCGGCCACAGGCTGCCGTCGGGACGCACGACATGGACGCCGCGACGCAGGGCTTCGTCGGCAAAAGCCCGTCCCAGACGATCGGTTTCTGGGCCTTCAGCAAAGATCATGACAGGACTCGCAAGAACCACGCTTTGAGGTAGTCGGTTTCGGGCACACCGACGAGAGGCGGGTGGTCACGGCCGGCGCCGGTGCGCTCCAAGATCTGGACGGGGCGGCCCACATCGCGAACGGCTGACTCCACGACCTCGCCGAAGAGGGCCGCGGTCATCTTGCCCGAGCAGCTACACGTGACCACCACGCCGCCGGGGCGCGTGAGGCGAATGGCGCGCAGGGTCAGCTCTTTGTAGGCGCGCTCGGCGGCTTGTGGGCCGCCTTTGCGTTTGGCCAGCGCGGGCGGATCGACGACGACGATGTCGAAACGACGTCCTTCTCCCTCGAGGCGGCGGAGGGCGTCGAAGGCGTTGTCGCGCTGGACGTCGACCTGCCCGAGGTTGTTGCGCGCGGCGTTGTCGCGGGCGCGGCCTACGGCGCCGTCGTTCTCGTCGAACGCGAGCACCGAGCGGGCGCCGCCGCGGGCCATCGCGAGGGCGAAGCCGCCATGATAGGTGAAGGCGTCGAGCGCGTCCCCAAAGGCATAGCTGCCGGCGCGGGCATGGTTCTCCAGCTGATCCAGATAGCCGCCAGTTTTACCGTCGGTGAGGACATCGACGATCATGTGGCTGCCGGCGTCGTGGTAGGAGATCTGCGTGCTGCCGGTGCCATGCAGAATGCCGGCGCGACGTGGCAGGCTCTCGAGATCTCTGGCGCTGCCGTCGTCGCGCGCGACGACCAGGCGGGCGGGCAACAGCTCGGCGACCAACGCCGCGATCTCCGGCTCCCGCGTGTCCATGGCGCGCGCGCCGGTCTGGATCACGGCCACGTCGCGATATACGTCGACGATGAGGCCCGGCAAGAGATCGGCCTCGCCATGGACCCAGCGAAAGGCATCTGCCGTCGGAAACAGCGCCCGCCGACGGGCCAACGCCGCCGACATCCGCTCCCGCAAGAGCACGCCATCGAGCACGAGCTCGCCGGCGCCGAGCAGCCTCAAGCGCAGCGGCACGCCGGGCGCATAAAGCGCGGTCCCAAGGAGCCGCGACGAGCCATCTACGACGCGCACCAGCTCCGGGGCGCCCGACGGCTCGCTCTTCACGTCGCTGGCGAAGACCCAGGGATGGCCTGAGCGCACCCGCTCGGCCCCGCGATGGGTGACCGTGACCGTCGCCGACTGCATGTCAGCGTGATACCACGGGCCTCGGCGGCGCGGAATATCTTTGCTCGACCTACGCTAGGCACCTCGACGGGAGATCGCCCTCGCGAGGCCGCGGACCAACAGTGAGCCGCTGGCACGTAAGCGTTCGAGCGGGGCCTTTTGGTGCCCTTCGGTTCGTAGACCGGCGATGCGCTGGAGCTCTTCGAGCACAGCGGCGATCGGCGGTCGATCCATGGGGAATGCGCCCACATAGCTCCAGGCTACGTGGCCTTGGTCGTCGAGAATGGCCAACGCCGGCTTGGTGATGTCGCGGCCGGCGGGCCCGGCAGCGGCATGACGGATCCCAAACCAGTCGATGAGCTCGAGCTTGGGATCGGCCATGTAGACGAACCGCGGGATGCTCGACAGACCCAGATCCGTCGGTGTTGGCATCGGCTCAGACGAGATCACCCGCACGTCGGCGATGGCCAGCAACTGGGTCTGTTGCTTCAACATTTCGTCGAGATAAGTGTTGCAGAACGGGCACCAGCGGCCCCGATAGAAGAACAGCAGCGTTGGTCGGCCGGCGACGAACAAGCCCGCCGGAGCTTCGGTGCGCGCAATGGTTTCCATCGACTGTCTACGCCTGACTTGCGACGCGGTTACGGTCAGTCGTCGGCGCGCTTGATGTTGTAGACGGCTTTGCCGGTGGCCACGATGCGGCTCGGGTTGCTGGGCTGAAAACAGCGGATGTCGGTGACGCCGACGCGGTTGCCGACGCGGACCACGGCGGCTTCGGCGAACAACGCCTCGGGCAGGCCGTGGGCCAGGTAGTCGACGCGCAGATCGATCGTCGACACGCGGTCTTGTAGCGACACCTGGGTCCAGACCGCGAAGCCGCCGGCGGTGTCGATGAGCGTGGAGATGACCCCGCCATGCAGCGCGGGGCGGAAGCTGTCGCCGATGAACTCGGGTCGATAGGGCAGCTCGAGACGCACCCGGCCGTCGCCCGCCTCGGCCAGGCGGATGCCGAGATACTTGTTGAAAGGAATCATGTTTTCGATGAGGGCCAGCATCTCGGGAGGCGGAACGGGCATGCGGCGATAATACAGATATGGTATTTCCACGGCGATGAACGCGACTTCGGTCCATGCAGCGCGACGCCAAGCCCTGTTGAAACTGTTGCCAAAGGGTGCGGTGGCGGTGATCGGCGGCAAGCAGCCGACCCACCGTAACAGCGACGTGGAGAATCGTTTCCGGCAGAACGGCGACGTGCTCTGGCTGACCGGCTTCGGCGAGCCGGAGGCGTTGGTGGTGTTGAAGGCGGGCTCGAAGACGCCGTTCACCTTGTTCGTGCGGCCACGCGATCCGGAGAAGGAAACCTGGAACGGTCGGCGGGCGGGCGTCGAGGGGGCGATGAAGATGTACGGCGCCGATCAGGCGTTCTCCATCGCTGATTTGCGGGCGCAGTTGCCGCTGCTACTCGACGGTGCGGCCGAGGTTTCTTATGTCTTTGCCGAGGACGATCGGCGGGTGGACACGCTGGTGCTCGATGCGTTGACCTGGCTGCATCAGAACAAGCGTGGCGGTCGGGTCGCGCCTCAGCGGTTGACCGATCTGCGCGCGACGTTGCACGAGCTGCGCCTCCACAAAGACGCCGCCGCCCTCGACACGCTGCGACGCGCTGCCGCCGTCACGGCCGACGCCCACAAAGCCGCCATGCGCGCTGCGCATCGGGGCGTCCACGAGTACGACGTTGAAGCGATCATCGAGCATACCTTTCGGCGCGCCAACGGCTTGCCCGGCTACGGCACCATCGTCGGTGGCGGGGCCAATGCCACCATCCTTCACTATGTGGAGAACTCGAAGCCCCTCAAGCATGGCGAGCTACTTCTGATCGATGCCGGCTGCGAGCTCGACGGCTTCACCGCCGACGTGACGCGGACCTTTCCGATTGGCGGCACTTTCAGTCCGGCGCAGCGGCAGATCTATGCCCTCGTGCTGAGCGCCGAGAAACGCTGCATCGCCGCGGTCAAGCCGGGCGCCACCATCGACGGGATCCACAAGCTGGCCGTGCAGATCTTGACGGCTGGCCTCGTCAAGCTGGGGTTGCTGCACGGCGATCCCAAGCAGCTCATCGCGACGGAGGCGTATCGGAAGTTTTACATGCACCGGACGTCGCACTGGCTGGGACTCGACGTCCACGACGTGGGCGCCTACACCGTCGACGGCAAGGCGCGGCCGCTGGCGGCGGGGATGGTGCTCACCATCGAGCCGGGGTTGTACATCGCAGCCGATTGCCGAGAGGTTCCAAAGGAATACCGCGGCATTGGCGTGCGGATCGAGGACGACGTGCTGGTGACCTCAACGGGTCACGAAGTCTTGACCGCCGCGGTGCCGAAAGAGATCGCCGACGTGGAGCGCGAGGTCGCCGCCGGTGCCCGGAGCTGATACGATGTTCGCTCCGTGAGCTCGGTCAACCTCTACGCCAAGGAGATTTCGGTCAAGATCGTGTACTACGGTCCTGGCCTCGGCGGAAAAACGAGCTCGCTGCAGCACATTCACCAGACCATGCGCGCCGATGCACGCGGCCAGCTGGTGTCGTTGTCGACGGGTGTCGACCGGACGCTGTATTTCGACTTTCTCCCCATCAAGCTGCCCAAGCTGCGCGGGTTCACGGTGCGGGTGCAGCTCTACACGGTGCCCGGCCAGGTTCACTACAACTCGACGCGGAAGCTGGTGTTGACCGGCGCCGACGGCGTGGTCTTCGTCGCTGACTCACAGGAAGCGCGACGCGAGGCCAACATCGAGAGCCTGACCAACCTGCGCGAAAACCTCGAGGAACAGGGGTCGCAGCTCGACGCCATTCCGTATCTCATTCAGTACAACAAGCGCGATCTGCCGAACTGCATGTCGATCTTGTCGATGGAGCAGGATCTCAACCCGCGACGGATGCCGTTTTTCGAGACGTGTGCCACGAGTGGGCGCGGCGTGTTCGAGGCGTTGAAGTCGATCACCACGCTGGTGCTGTCCGATCTACGTCGGCGAGGAATCTGGCGAAACCATGCGCCGGCCGTCGAGCCCGATGCGCAACTGATGGAGCTGCGCGACGAATCTTCGGAGCCGAGTGCGCGCCGATCTACGACCGAGTCGTCGATTTCGGCCAGCCTACAGGCGCTGACCGAGCGTGCTGCCGAGGAGGCGCTGCCGTCGCTGCGGCCGTTGCAACCGGAGACCGCGCCGGCCGCGCCGCAGGCCAACATGTACGACGGCGAGGGTTTGTCGTCGATCTTACCGGCCGGGCCTGCGCGCGAATCGGTCGTCCGTGTCGAGTATCTGCTGCAACGCCACGACTATGCCGGCGCGGTCAACATCGCGGCGCGGGTCTTCGCCGATGCCGCGCAGTCCACTGCCACCGTCGGCAACGAAGGCCCGGCGCTGTACGCGCTCATGCTTGGCCTCGCTGGCGACCGCTATCTCCGGTTCAAAGCCGTCGTCGACCGGGCTTCGTCCAGTAGCTCGACGTCGGCTGATGCTGCCTTCGCCCTGTTTTTTCTCGTCGACATCGCCATGCGCAAAGAGCCCTAGCTCGATCGGCGCGGGGTTTCTGTCGAAACGCTTCCTGTTTTCTGCCCAGGGTTCGAGCTCGAGCCAGGCGTCGGGTGCGCCTTCGGAGCCTTGGTGTGGTGCATCTGCCGGTCGGAGCGGATGATGCCGCCTTTGACGGTCGAGCTTTGCCGATTGTGACTAGAAGGCGAAGCGGCCACCGACCAGGATGTCCCATTGGCCGTATCCGTCGGTGACTGCGGGGCGTCCGCCGCGGTTGGCAATGAATTCTGGGCCGAAGGTGAAGTGGGTTTCGAGGCCGAGGCCGACGTTGCGGGTAATCCAGTAGTGGGCGCCGGCGCCGAGACGGATGGCGAACGTGCCGCGGTCGTAGGCCGAGTCGATGAGGAAGATGTCGGTGCCGAAGCCGGCCTGGACGAAGGGCACGATGGGGAACTTGACCAGGCGCTCCATGGTCAGCATGACGAAGGCCCAGACCTGAACGTCGTGGTTGGTGTTGGTGGCGCGCGGAAGAACGCCGTAGTTGAGGCCGCCGCCAAGATAGATGCCGAGGGGGCCAGCGGTGGCCAGGCGGCCGGCGATATCGGCGGTGAACTTGTAGCGGCCACCGTCGCCGCGGAGGTCGATGGAGCCGCCGAGCGGGTGAAAGCCGATCATCAGCTTGCCCGGAAAGACCTGCTCACCTTGCGTCTGGATCTGAGCCAATGCCGGCGCCGCGCATAGCAACATGCACAACGCCAGCGACGTCGACCAAAGCTTGTTCACCGCAACCACAGAACCTCCAGAATGACTACAGCAGGAATTCGGCGCCGAGTGAGAAGTCGAACGCGCCGTATAGTGTCGTGTACGACGATTTGCCGCAACCGCCGCCGTGAAAGGCCGGTCCGACGGCCAGGTTGACGCCGGCGCCGAGTCCGACACGCGGGGTCAGGAAATAGACGGCGCGCAGGCCTGGCCGGAACACGGGCAGGGCGGCACCGTTGTCGCCGCAGTCGCGCTGATACAGCACCGAGACGCCCACCAGGACGGGAATCTCCACCGCCACCGTCGGTGTGGGGCGCAGCTTGACGCGGACGCCGGCGGAGACGTTGAAGTCCCACCCGCCGCGATAGCAGGTCGAGCGCGGGTCTCCGGAGCACACGCCATCGGCGCTGCCGGCACCGAAGACGTTGCCGAGCTGCAGATCGAACCAGGCCAGGCGATGAAAGCGAAAGCCGTAGTCGGCCGTGACCTTGAGCCCCGACGGGCTGGCCAGGGCGCCGCCGAAACCGGCTTGATAGCCGACCTGGACCGAGAGCTCGTGTCGGGAGGGCCAGGTCATGCCACTGGAAATGGTGGCAGTCGGTGTCTCCGTGCGCGTTTGTGTGGGCATTTCCGAACGCGGTTCGAGCCGCGCGGGTGCGGGTGCTTCGACTGCCGGATCAGACGTGGGCTCTGACGGCGTGGCGTCGTCGGCGCGGGCCACACTCGTGGCGAGCAACAAGAGCAGCGCCAACCTACGCATCAGCGACGGGCAACCTACAATGCCTCGAGCCGACGGCGGGTCAGCTCGAGGTATTGCGGGTCCAGATCGATGCCGACATATTTGCGTCCCAAACGGGCTGCAGCGACGCCAGTGGTGCCTGAGCCGTTGAACGGATCGAGCACGACCTCGCCTGGGCTGGAGCCGGCACGCACGATGCGATCGAGGAGCTCGATCGGCTTCTGCGTCGGATGCCGGCCTTCCTTCTTCTCGCGCTTGGGCGGCGTCGGCAGGGTCCACACCACCTGTTCGCCGTTGGGCTCGGGAATGGCCCACAGATCGCGCATCTGCTTGCCGCCGTTGTCGGCCTTCATGTCCCGATAGTGGAACGTATGCAAAAGCGGTTTTTGTCGGATGGGCGCCGCCCACAAAACGATCTCGGTGGAATGAGTGAAAAAGCGACAAGCCAGGTTGGGGCTCGCATTGGGCTTGAACCACGTGATCGTGTTCAAAAGGTGAAAGCCCAAGGTCTGCATTGCATAGCCGACCGAAAAAATGACGTGCTGGGTGCCCGAGACCCAGATGGTCCCCGACGGCTTCAACACCCGCTGACAGCGACGGAGCCACTCGACATTCCAGGCCAGATCGGCGGCGACACCGCCCGACTCGTCCCAGCCGCCCTTGTGGACCGCCACCCGCTTGCCGGACGCGCAGGTCGTTCCGCCGTTGGAGAGCCGGTAAGGCGGATCGGCAAAGATCAGATCGACCGATGCCGGCGGCATCGCATCCATGACTTGAAGGCAATCGCCTGCCACCAACGAGACCTGTGGATCCCGATGAACGATGCGCTGACCGACCCGCTCGCCGTCGAGAAACTGCAAAACGTCCCCATCGGAACGTGTCGAGCGTGCGGACCGAGCCATGGGTCCAGCATAGAGAGCGCTCTCAGCAGAGCAAATTTTTGGAGGCGTTATGCGGCGTCTTGTTGCTTGTGTGCCTTCATGGCGATGAGGCGCGAGCGCAGGAACCAGATGCCGCCAGCGACGATGATGATGCCGATGACGAAGTCGAAGCGGTGGAAGTAGGGGCTCAGGGCCTCGCGGTGCTCGCCGAGCTTGGAGCCGGCGTAGGCGAGACCGACGCACCAGGGAAACGATCCCAGAAAGGTGTACACGTGAAAGTGCACCTGATTCATGCGCGCAATGCCGGCCGGCAAGGCGATGAAGGTGCGCACCACCGGCAGCAGACGGGCGACGAAGACCGTCAACGAGCCGCGACGCTCGAACCAGCCTTCGACCCGGGCCAACTCGTGTGGCGTCACGAAAAACCGTACCCAACGCGTCTTCTCGAGAAACGGCCGACCCAGCCTGGCACCGACGAAATAGGCGACCACCGAGCCCAGGTTGCAGCCAATGGCACCCGCGAGGCCCACCAGCCACAAATTGAGCGGCTGCAGCGGAGGCACCGACGAGGCAGCAATCGACGCCACCGTCACTGCACCGGCGAACGGCATGATCAGCTCCGACGGCAGCGGAATGCAGGCCGACTCGATGGCCATCAACAGAGCGACACCGGTGTACCCCATGACCAAGATCACGTGGGAAATCCATGCCGCCAGCCACTCGAGAATGTGTGCGATCACGTCGCTGTCTCCTGAAAAAGGACCTACCTGGAACTGCCTGGTCGACACCTCCTAACACAGCGCTCATTCGGCGTCGAGGAGACCGACGGCCACCCAGGCGCTCCGGACTGGCTGCTCGTCGGCGCCGAGCTCCCTGGCAGAGGCCAACGTGGCGTCGACCACGTCGTCGAAGCCCGGCTGGCTGGTGAGAAAGCGACACAGGGCTCGGTACCAGATGCGCTCGGTTGCCTGGGGTCCGATGCCGCCCGCACCCTCACTCATGAGATAGCCGGCGTAGGCGATCATGCCTGCGTTGAAATAGACGATGCCGTCGTCGCTGCCGCTGTCGAGCACGAGCTCACGCTTGTGTGCGGCCTGACCGGTGCTGTGCGGCGAGGCCAGATTGCGGACTGGCTGCCGTCGTCGAAGCGGTCCGAGGGGGTGATAAACGGTCTTGCCGATGGACCATTCTGGCAGTCCCCCGTCGGGCACGCTGGCCAGCACGGCGAGGACGTCGGCCATCGCCTCAGCGACGGCGCCAGCATCTCCGCGTGGCTCGAGCTGGGCGGTGGCAGCGATGAGCCCGTGCGCCCACTCGTGGGCCACGATGTCGAGCGCCGAGCCGGGCGGAGACCAGGCAAAGCCGTCACCGTCGCCGAATGCCAAGATGGAGCCGTTGAAGAAAGCTTCGTGGCTGGCCTGGCCAAAATGCGCCGTCGCATGGACACCATGACCGTCGTCTTTCCAGCCGTGGCGGCCATGGACGGCGACGAAATGGTCCCACACCGTCGCCAGATGGGCATGGACGTCGACCGCGGCTCCGGCCGCCGCCCCGTCGCTGTCCCACTGGTCGCTGGTCTTGCTCTCGACGACGACGCCAGGAATCCAGTCCCTGCCGGCAGCGGATGAGGTCTTGGCGGCGCCGCGGGTCTGGTCCTCGAGCCAGTAGTGCCGGCCATGCTCGAAGACGGCGAGGGGTTTGAGGTCGCCGAAATATCCCTGGCCACGCCCTTGTAGACGCCGAAGTCCTTCGGTGCGACGGAGCAGCGTGCCGTCGACGGCGTCGACCAAGACCTCGACGAGGCGTGGTGCCATGGGCTCTCGCACCTCGACCTCGACTTTCCAGGCCGATCGGCCGAGCTGATCTTCGGTGGGCCAGACCCAGCTCGACGGAGCCCGCGGCACCAAGAGCTCCGGCGCCGCCGACGGAGCCAAGGCTGCGGCCACGAGCTTGGCGGCGGCGACGGCCTGATCGGCGTCGTAGACCGGCACCGACACCGCGCCCGACGCCATCTTGCGACCGTGACCATTGACGCGCACCAAGGCGCCGGAGCGATCGAAGTGCGCCACCAGCTCGCCGCCGACCACGGGAATGCCGTTGCGCGCCTGGTCGAGTCGTACATGCGCCATCCCAAGCTGGTCGGTGTCGACCGAGCGGGTGATCAGCTGATCTTCGGCGCCAAGCCCAAATAGAGGCCCATAGCGCAGGATAAAGCCCCGCGCTGCCGTCGCTGGTGCGCCGTCGCTGGGCGGCCCACGGCCTTCGAGCCAGGCGACCGTGGCGTCCGGATGTCGCCGCACGCGCCACGCCGACCCAGTCTCGCGCTGAAGCTGCGCCAACGGATCCTCTGCAGGATCAGCGACAGGAGCACACCCAACCAACAACCAGATCCCCATGAGCTTGTGCATGCCCAGAGCCAAAGCACACCGCGTGCCAGAATTTCTCCGTCGAGAACCACTCCGCCGCAGCGCCCAAGTCGGCCGAACCGCGGACAGCGTACGGTTACCGGACGCCAGAACCGACCTGGGGTGCGGATCTTCCGGCCTTCTCTCTCTCAGAGCGGCGTGTTGACAACCACCTCGGGCGCTACGCTGTGGAGGCCGCCGTTGCCTAGCTGGCCGGAGTCGTTGGCGCCCCAGCACCAGACGGTGCCGTCGCTCTGGCGGGCGCAAGAAAAGTAGGCACCGGCGGCAATCTCGACGGAAGCGGTGGGCAAGAGAGGGGTGATGAAAGCTTGGTTGCCAACCGTCTGGTCGGCGCCGAGCTGACCGGCGTGGTTCTCTCCCCAGCATCTGATTGCGCTGTGGCTGCGGGTGCACAGATGATGGTGCCCGATGGTGACCTCGGCCGCGTCAACTCCAGGCAGGAGGATGGGCGCCGCCACGAAGGTTCTGTCGGGGAGGTCGCCGAGCGAGTCTCCCCAACTGATGCCCCAGCACCACAGCTGGCCGCTGCGCGACGCGCTCGACGGGCGCCGACCGCACGCCATGCCGGAACCGATCCGGATCGACTCCCAGTCGGTGGCGGTGCCGACTTGGACTGGGATGAGTGTCGCACTGGTCAGATCGTTGCCAAGCAATCCCCAACAAAAGAGCGCGCCGTCAGTGCGGAGCGCGCAGCCGTAGTTTCCGCCGATCGACACGTCGCTCCAGCGGGAAGTCGAGGGACCCACTGGCATGGGCTGATGCGCGTCGTCGACACTGCCGGTACCGAGGCCACCGAAGTTGCCGGCCCCCCAGCAGGACAGTTGGCCGCCATGACGAAGGCCACAGCTGCGTGCGTTGGTGACCACCACACGCTCCCAATCGTCGTCGGTGCCGACCCGTGTTGGCGTGGATCGCGGCGTGGTCGTGCCATCACCGACCTCGCCGACAAAGTTGTCGCCCCAGCAATAAAGCGCACCGCTCGACAGAGCGCAGCTCTGCCAGCTGCTGACTGCCAGCTGCGACCACCCAGCGACGCTGCCGAGCTGTGTCGGCACGTCGAGATTGCCGGAAGCGCTTTGGCCCCAGCACCAAATGGTACCGCCCGCCCGTAGACCGCATGCGGTGGACGCACCCACTGAGAGCTCTTCCCAGTCGCTGATAGCGGGCGTACCTCGAGCCCCGACCACCCCGGGAGCATGGACCTCGGGCCCGCGGCCGTTGCCCAGCTGGCCTTGGTTGTTCTGGCCCCAGCAGAACACGCGGCGATCGTTTTTTTGAGCACACCCATGGCCGTTGCTGAGGGCCACCGTGGCCCAGTCGGCGTCGCTGCCGATTTGTATTGGCGGAGCAGCGGAGGTCTGGAGCACCACGCCGCCGAGGCACCACAGGGTTCCGTCTTTTTGCACGCCGCACATCGACCCGAAACCGCCGGCCGAAAACGATTTCCACGCGGCGTTGCCGGCCACTGCTTGGGGAGAGCTGCTGGGCATGCTGCTGCCGGTCCCGTAGTAATAGCCGCCGTAGCTCCAGCAATAGAGCGCGCCGCTAGCCCGAGTGGCGCATGTGTGGGTGGCGCCAACGTGGACTGAGCGCCAGTCTTGCCAGGCGCCGAGCTGCGTCGGCGGCGCGGAGTTGACCGGGTGGCCGTTTTGATACTGGGCCACGATGCCAAAATTCTCGCCCCAGCACCACAGGCTGCCATCGGTGCGGAGGGCACAGGTGTGGTCCTGGTAGGCGGAGACGGTGCGCCAGGTGCTATCGCTGCCGACCTGCGTCGGCGCATCGACGTTGACAGTGGCGGTGAGCCCGAGACCAAGCTGTTGGAGGGTGCCGTCGTTATGTCCCCAGCAGTACAGGGTGCCGTCGGTCTTGATTGCGCATAGGTGCTGCGCGCCGACGCCCACCGACTGCCAGCGATCGGTGGGGTGACCCTCTGGTTTGGGCACGTTGCCCCAGCACCACAGGCTGCCGTCGCGGCGCAGACCACACGTCCGCGTGTGCCCGGCAACCACCGAGGTCCAGTCGGCAAACAACGTGTTGGTGTCGAGCGTGCCGACCTCGGTCGCCACCGAGGCGAGCGCGGAGCCAGTGCCAGTTGCGGAGCTGGCGCCCCAGCACCAGAGCTGGCCCAAGCCGCCGAGCGCACAGCTGTGTGCATCGCCCACGCTGAGGCTCATCTCCGAGTCAGCCATGACCATGCCGTCGCTGCCGTCGCTGGTCGGTACGCCAGCGTCGCCCAGCTCCTGACAACCGTGCCCATCGCCGACGAAGCCCTGGTCGCAAATACACGTGTAAAAATCGCCGGTCGACCGGCATTGGGCATGGGCACCGCAGGGCTCCGGGACGGCGACGCACGGATCGGCTGGGAGGAGACCCTCGGTACGACAACCGCCCAACAAGACGACCAAAACCACCCAGGCACGCATGCCGGACACCGTAGGGCGCCCGACCGCACAATGGGCGCCAACCAGGTGCCACGACGCGCCACGCAGTCTCGACGCTTTCGCGGCCAGTCGCTCCTGCCTTGAGCGTCGCTGAGCGCGAATCCGCACCCGCTATGGGTCGGTGAGCCGGCCGAGAAAGAGGATGGCGCCGGTCTTGGTATCGCGGATCAGGTAGACGAACGGATGGTCCGCCTGAAAGACCACCGGCTTCGACTCCTCGAAGGCCAGCTCGCCGTCAGCGGCGGTGGCCGCTGTGGCCTCCGTGCCCTGTTCAGTCACGTCGACCTCCGCCTCATGGTCGACTCTCGACAAGACGAGCGGATGGGTGCCGTCGATGCCCGAAAAATCGGCTCCGGTGGCGTCAAAGGCCGACTTTGCGCCCAGGGCGCGCAGCGTGTCGCGCAGCTCGACGGACGTACGGCTCTTCCATCGCGGCAGGTGGACGTACACCTTGGTGTAACTCAATGCGGAGAGCCAGCCGGGCAACGCGCCCTCCGCGAGCGCATGTTCGAGATTCGGTAGTCCGTCTCGCGCGGTGGGTAGCACGATATCCATGGCCAGATCGCCGGCGCCATAGGGCAGCTCGAGGATCTGCCCACCCTTGATGCGAGCGACGGCGAACTGCTCGTTTCCTTGATACATCGTCGGAGTTTGGAGGTCACGGCCCGGCGCGTGAAAGGTCCGCTCGGTTGTCGAGGCTTTGTCGAACGGGTACCGCCAGGCTGCCTTGAAGTAGATCGTGTCGACGAGGACCACGCGGGTTGCGTTGGAAATACTGCCGGCCGGCAGGAGGCTCGGAATCCTGCCCTTCGTCTCCTGGCCAACCCATTCATTGATCTGCGTGCGGGCAGGTTCGGGCTGCTTCACGAAATCAACTTGGACCGCACCCGCACGATAGGTGCCCTTCAGCAACGTCTCGAAGTCGGCATCCAGCGACCGGTCGGCTTGTATCCACATGCGGTTGGCAACGGTGAGCTGCACGCGCTTCGACGCCGGATCCGTGGTGTGCGTCAAAGTGGCCCACCGACGAAGCTGAGCACCCGCTCGCTTGTGAATCGTCTTGGGATCGTCGCCGAGCACGCCTGCCAGCTCTGTCGCGGTCGCGCCGCGCGCACCGGCATACGACATGGCGACGGCCAGCCGGATGCTGGCCGGCGAAAAGAACAGATTGCCCTGCTTCTGACCAAGAATCCGGAACAGCTCTCTCGCCAGCCTCGCCTCGCCAGGCTCCGCCGCGACCGAGGAACCCAGAACCAAAAGGAGCAACACCGACAAAAGCCACATCGGCGTCCTTTGCATCCTCACTTGGTTGTACCCAGTCGGTCATCGCTCCCGCCGTTGCCAAGTGCCCGACGGTGGACCAGCCCGTGCTCAACCAGTTGGGCGCCTGCCTCAGATAGCCCCGCGTCAGCGTCGCCGTAGGTGCCGATGACCAACGCCGTCAGGTGACCGTGACCCACGTGCCCTCGGGTACCGGATCCGGACGGGCGGCGAGCTCGTCGACGGTGGCTTCGATGCGGGTCAGGATGGGCGCTTTTTGGTCGCCTTCCCAGCAGTCGTAAAGCGCTATAGCGACGGCCGGATCGGCCTTGGCCGCACGGAGATAAGCGATGAGATGGCTGCGTGACTCCTCATCGTAGCTTTCGTCCTCGTCGGGGAATTGCTCGTCGGCGTGGAAGCCGCAACCACAGCCTTCATGGGAGTTGAGATAGTACACATGCCAGTCCGGCGGAAAATGTAGGCGAATGGCCTCGTGCCGCTCACAGAGCGCTTCCACGCCGAACCAGACGACGTCTGGGTAGGAGACGAGCGGCAACGGCGCAGAGCTGCCCAGAAACAGCGCGTGGCACATCGGTCAGCGACGGTCCGGCATGGTCGCCAGCTTCTCATTGACCCATTTTTTGGCGGCGTCGACGGAGGCCGGGCCACTTTCGATCCCGGACAGCGCGTTCAGCGACGGGTCATTCAGCTCGAGTTGGTGCAGGACCTCGTTGGCGAAGACCGGGGGCAGCGGCTGTCCGTAGGTGGTGTTGCCGAGCTTGTGGCCGGTGAGCTCGAGGCGACGTCGATAGTCGGCAAAGCGCGTGTCGGGATAGAGGTTGACGATCATGCGGGCCAGGGTCTCGGTGCGCGCCAGATCCCGGTCCCCGGCAAAGGCGACCAGCATCTCCTGCCCGCGCAGATCGTCGGCGGGTGCGGCGATGACCGGCGTGCAGAACAGCAAAAGCAAGGCGACGACGCGGGCCATGAAAGAGCATACGATGCTGCGGTGAAAACCCTTCTGCCGTTCTTCATGTTGCTGGCTGCCTGCGGCACACCAGTCAAGCAAACGTCGCCCGACCTTTCCGTCGCTGTCGACCTGTCCACGCCCGTCGACGCCGCCACGGCTGACTTTGCCGGCTGCAAGCTCACGTCGCCCTACTCGTCCAAAGACGCCATCTGTAACGGGTGCGCCCAGAGCAACTGCTGCGTCGAGGTCAACGCCTGCTACGCCGCGACGAGCTGCAACGACGACTACGTCAATTGTTACCTCGGCTGCGGCCTCTTCGCCAACCCCGACGCCGGCGGCAGCGACGTCACCGCCTGCATCGCTGACTGTGGCACCCAGTACCCAGCCGGCAAGATCCAGTTCGACACCGCCATCGGCTGCGTCGACACCCACTGCAGCACCAAGTGCAAATAGATCAGCGGTATAGGCAGTCTCTGTCGCGCAGATGCGGCCGCGGTCGGCCTTCACTCACTGATGGTGCTGCGCGAGCATTTCGACCGCGTGCTCGGCATGAGCCCAGCTGGCTACCGGCGCTCCTTGCTCGTCGCGGCGTGGGTGAACTCCATGACCGCGACGCGAATGTCGGCAGCGGCGGTGACGAAAATGTGTCCGGCGTTGACGCACCGGGCACGTCCGCGCCACGTGCTGACGGCTTGACGTCGCGGCTGGGTTCGGTTGCACGCCCGATGGGACCGAGGGTGCTCGCTGGCGTGTTGATGATGGTGTCGCTGGCGCGCGCAGAGCCGAGCACGGATTGGACCAAGAACCCGCCGGTCGAGACGCGAGTTGCAAGCTGGAATGGCTGTCTCGTCGATGCGCGATCCGTGGGCGTTGCGCTGAGCGTGGACGGCAGCAGCGACGGCACGTTCGTGCGTACGATGTGGGGGCAGCGAGGCCAGCTGTCGCTCGATCCCGTCGGAGAATCGGGCGCACGCATCACGTTTGGGGTGGTGACGTTCGATACCAAGGTCGCGCTCCCAGACCTCGTGTTTCGGCTGTCGCAAAAGCCGGCGCCGCTCGGCCAGATTCTGTTTTTGAATCCCCAGACCCGCATGCATATCATCGGTGGCAACAAATCGGTCTTCGAGCTCGCGCCGATCGACGACGACAGCGTTCGATGGACGAGCCCGCCAAGGGTAGCGGTGCGCTGCGACAAGCTCGGTGTGGACGGAAATTGGTCACCGGAGCCGATGCCGCGCGCTACGAAGCAGCTCTTTCCGGCTCAGCCCTACCTTGCGGTACGCGCAGCCGCCAAGGGGCCCATCGTGGCCCACATCCAGGTCGAATCGGTAGGCGTTCTCGACGTAGAGGACGGGGTGGTGCGCTTCGTGGCCGAGCTCCGCCTTGGCTTCGTGATCGGCTTCACCGACGCGAGCCAGCTCCGACCGTCAAAGGACGAGCATCCCGGCACCGGCCTTGCTGGCAACGAAAGCGGCGGTCTGAGGCCCGGCAAGGCCATCTGCCCATTTGGCGTACCCATCTACCTCGCGCACGACAAGCGGCTGTTTCATGTGGGCAGGTTGCGCAACGATGGCGATCCACCCAGCCCCAAAGTGGATTGGCGCCGGACGGGACGCACCATCACACTCGATCTTCTGGGCGTGACCAGCGACGGCAGCTTTGCCGCGCTCGCCGACGATCTGCGCGTCACCAACGCGCTATGGCACGACGGTCTAACCGACAAGCTGATCGTTCCACTCGGAGAAAACGCATGCAGCATGCTGATCCGAAAGCGATCCCAGCCGTAGCCTCCGTCGACTGCCAACACTTGCCATCGAGCTCCGTCAGATTTCGGCGCCGAAGTCCAAAGACTCGGTCCATCGTGCGCGACACGACTCACGGCTGGCCTGTCAGCCCAGCCAGCAAGATCCTGGCGATGCACACTCCCCAAGCCCCGACTGAACCAAGAGGTTCAGATCGCCGCAAAGCACTTTCCGTAGCGGAGCGTCGGGCTTTGCCCGCGCGTAGCGTCGGAGGTTCGGAACCCTCTCAGGGTTCCGACGACAATAGTAGCGCAGCGTCGGGCTTTGCCCGCGCGTAGCGTCGGAGGTTCGGAACCCTCTCAG